>RCND010000331.1_pt1 | contig 33199 bp, 35 predicted proteins | sample 2041351 | NCBI WGS metagenome assembly RCND01 (sample SAMN09708230, study PRJNA481090) | Marine sediment metagenome, whole genome shotgun sequencing project. | biome: marine sediment; feature: ocean; material: sediment; isolation source: Sewage treatment plant 12B marine sediment (STP12B) ... | reverse complement strand
GGTTCTCGAAGAGACCGGTGTCATCATGCCCCACTTCGGCATCCGTGGCATCACTCGGTACGAGTTGGCGGAATGGCTGACTGGCCATCACCATCATCTTGTCTGTGTCGTGTGCGGCACCGTTGATGACATCGACGTTCCCCAGCGTTACGAGGAGGAAGTGAGACGCCTCGTCGATAAGATCGCCGCGGCGGCCTCCTTCGTCCCGTCCGGCCACGTGCTCGAGATCGAAGGGCGCTGTTCGCGATGCCAATGACCCAAACCGCGGTACGTGGCGAGCATGTCGTCCTCGGATATGGAGCCACCGTGGCTGTCGCCGAAAGCTCGTTCACCATTCCTCGGGGCAGCGTCACCGCCGTTATAGGCCCCAATGGATCGGGCAAGTCGACGCTGCTCAATGCGATTGCCGGTTTGCGTGACCCCCTTGCCGGAAAGCTGGACGTTCCAGCCCGAAACAATGGGACACACCGCATCGCCTACGTCCTGCAGACCACCAAGGTGAACGACGCCCTCCCCATCACCGTTGGTGAGGTCGTTGCCATGGCTCGTTACGCCACACTCGGTTTCTACAAGCGGCTCGACCAGGACGATCGTGCCGCCGTCGCCGAGGCGATGGAGCGCACCGGGATCAATTCGATAGCCGGCAAGCATCTCCACGAGCTGTCGGGAGGTCAGCGGCAACGGGTCTTCGTCGCCCAAGGCCTTGCCCAGGACCACGACATCCTGATGCTCGACGAGCCTCTCACCGGGATTGACCTGCCGACCGCCCAGGCGATCGATGCTGTCATCCACGACGAGAGAACCCGTGGCTGTACCGTGATCATGACAACCCATGATCTCTCCGAGGCCGGTGTTGCGGACCATGTTGTGCTGTTGTCAGGCAGAGTTATTGCTTCGGGGACGCCGGACGAGGTTCTTACGGGCGAGCACCTGAGCACCGCATACGGCCCCTCGATGCTTCATGTTGGCGACCGCAACATCTTCATCGACGACCCGGCCCATATCCCAGTCCCCGGGCGCCACTCACATGGACAAAGGGTCATCCACACCGACGCGCTGCCGAGTGAGGTCCATCATGACGATGTGTAGGATCGCCTCATGAAACTGAGTATCGAATACTGCGCTGTTTGAGGCTATAGAGACCGTGCCGTGAGCATGGCAAGCAAAATCCTTGAAGAGTTTGAGCACAAGATTGAGGATTTCACGCTGATCCCTTCACGGGGTGGCGTGTTCGAAGTCATCGTTGGCGACGACCTCGTCTACTCAAAGAAGGAGACCGGGCGCCATACCGACTATGACGAGGTTGGACCAGCGGTGCGGGCACTGTTCGTCTGAGCGGCGTGTCAGGAACTACCCCTGGAATCTTGGTAGATGGCCAAAGGCAACTAATCTCCCGTTCCTAATGAAGAACGGGACAAGCAGAGCCGTCCTCGTTCGGGACCTTTTCCGGACCGACGGCCCATTTCATACGGTTGCAGAAGACTTCCTCGTCCAAAGATGTGGGTTCTGCCATCACCCCGTGGATGCTGGTGCCCGATTCACCGCGGACGGGTTCTGGTGCTCGGAATGCGCAACGGCGATCGCAGCCGGCGCCGCTTCGTAACCTTCAGTCCAGCCAGAGCGGTTGGCTCTTGTCCGCTGCAACCAACTTGGCGGCAACGTACGTCGCGATCACGTCTGTCTGGCGCAACTCATCGGGGGTAGCGAGGACTGGGTCTCGATCGACGACGATGAAATCGGCTGGGCTTCCTACCGCCAGCGGCTCGGGCTCTTCGAGGGCGAATGCTGCTCCTGATGTATACATCGCCAGGGCCCGTTCCGCGCTGATTGACTGGCTTGGCACCATGCCGGACCTGTCTTGGGCGAGAGCCATGCCTGCCCATGGATCTGGTGCCTCGACCGGAGAGTCCGAACTCCCCGCCAACACCACTCCTGCCGCCTCGAGCGCCGCAAAGGCATAGGTTCTTCGTAAGCGGTCGGCGCCAAGACGATTCTCGAGCCAACTTGCCTCCGACCCCAGGAATGGTGGTTGCACCACCGCGATCGCCCCACAAGCACCAAGTCTGGTGATGTCCGCTGCGGTCAGCACCGAAGCGTGTTCGATACGCAGCTTGGCCGGGTTGGCGCCGCTGGCAATGAGCTGCTCGAACATGTCGATAACCGCACCGCATGCTGAGTCTCCGATGGCATGGATGGCGGCGCCGCCACCGAGTGCCAGGCTGGCCTCGGTGATGACCTTGTCCAGATCGGTGAGCCGCATCGTCCCGGTTGTATCGACGTCGATGAAGCGATCATGCATCGCTGCGGTATGGCCACCGAAGCTGCCATCACCGAACCTCTTGATGCCAAGCCAGCGGAGCAGCCCAGGAGCGGTGTCGATCTGCCGCTTCGTAGCGGCCACGGTTTCCGGGTTTTCCTCGATGACGTACGCACCAACCCTGATCGGTATGCGGTCGGCAGCGGCGATGGCGATTTCGACCTCGTTTCCCAAGCTGGCCCACGCCCCCGCTCCGGTTCGGAGGATCGCCCCCACGGAGGTCAGGCCCACTGCGGCGAGTCGATCCAGCGCACTGAGCAGCTCATCGACGCTGACCTGGTTGCCGCCACCGAGTCTTTCGGCAACCAACTCAATGGCAGTCTCACGGAGCACCCCGGTCGGAGTGCCGTCCTGCCGTCTGTCGATAACGCCACCGGTCGGGTCTGGAGTTGTGGAATCGATGCCGGCAACCGCCAACGCTGCACCATTGGCAATCGCGACGTGGCCGCAGTACCGGTGGGCGAGAACCGGCCGGTCGGACACGGCACGGTCGAGAACGTCACGGTCTGGAAGCCGCCGCTCCGCCAGGGTCTCCTCGTTGAGCCGCATACCGAGAATGGGGGTTTTGGACTTGGCACGGTGCGCCGTCGCCTGCAGACGCACACCGATATCGTCGAAGTCTGTGGCCACGGCCAGCGTGGTGCCACGAAGTGCGGCGGCGTAAGCAACCGGGTGCAGATGGGCGTCACGCAAACCCGGCATGAGCACCGCATCGGGGTAGGGGGTTTCGGCTGCGTGCCCGCTGAGATTCGAACGGCTTCCGACTGCTACCACCCGTCCGTGTTCGACGAGGATGGCATCGCCGGGGATTCCAGCTGCCGTCCTAACCGCCGCTGCCGAGAACAAATGAAGGGTCATAGCGCCTTCAACACTAGGTGAAGACGTGTGGCGGCAGGATTGGCTCGACCATCGCCCGCAGCTTCTCGTGAAGGTGGGGGTTGGCGGCCACAATATGGCGGACCCCTGGTCTGGCCGGCCCCCCGATGGCATTGGTGACGATCCCTCCAGCTTCTGTTACCAGCAATACCCCTGCAGCCATATCCCACGCACCAAGATTGCACTCCCAGTATCCGTCGAATCTGCCGGCAGCTAGCCAAGCAAAGTCGAGGGCGGCCGAACCGAGGCGACGTACTCCGTTCACTTGCTCCAGGACGGTGCCAACCACCGAGGCATAGGCCGCGCCGTGCTCATCATGGTCGTACGGGAACCCGGTGACCATTACGGACTTGTGAAGCTCCGACACGGCGGAGACCTCCATCGGGTCACCGTTGTAGGTTGCGCCGTTGCCCAGTACTGCGGTGAAGATGTCGTCGCGGATCGGATCATGAATCACGCCGACCAGCGGTGTGTCGCCATCGTAGAGAGCGACCGACACGCCAACATGGGGAATGCCATGGACGAAGTTCACCGTGCCGTCCAAAGGATCGATTATCCAGCGGCGTCCCGTGGATTTGCGTTCGCTGCCCTCTTCGCCGAGCAGACCGTCATCCGGACGGTGAGTGGTCAACAGGTCGACGATCGCCTTCTCGGCCGCCCGGTCGATCTCGGTTACCGGATCAAGTCGGCCCTTTTGTTCTACGACTTTGTGCACGCCGAAACCGTTGCGGACAATCTCCGCACCCTCGGCTGCGGCCGCTATCGCAAGTTCAAGGTCATTCATGGCTCGCAGCCTACGGCAGTACTGTGACCCCGAGGTCTGCGCAGCAGACCTCGCAAGGAACTCACGAAGTGAGTTCCCGGCTACTCTCCGTGATTCGATGATTCCCTACACCGCTGCCATCGCTGGCGCCCTACTGATGTGGCTGGCCTTTCCGCCATTCGATATCGGCTTGCTGGCATTCGTTGCCCCCGCGCCATTGCTGTGGGGTCTGCGCCGGGTTGAGACGGCGGCGGGGGCACTCGCCGTCGGGTTCACTTACGGTGCGGTCTTCTTCGGGTTGATGCTTTCGTGGATCGCCGTCCTCGGCTTGGTCGCCTGGATCCCGCTGACGTTGTGGCTGGCGTCGCTCTCCGCCGTGTTCGGACTGTTTGTTTGGTCGTTCCGGATGTGGCCTGCGGCGCGCTGGTGGCTAATCGTTGTTGGGGGCTGGACGCTGTGGGAACTGGTCAAGGCTTACTTTCCCTGGGGCGGCTTTCCCTGGGGGTCGATTGGCTATGCCGCGGCGGGCAATCCCGGATTCATCGGTGCGGTGCAGTGGATCGGACCCAGCGGTTGGTCGGTGATGGCGGTCGCGATCGCCTCCGGACTGGTGCTGGTAGCTGAGGACTCCGCACACTGGCGCCTTCTTGTTGATCCGACCGTTGTTGTCCTGATGCTTGTTCTTGGCGGCCTGCTGTTCGCCCCACATGCTGATGGGGAGACGGTGACTGCCGCAATCGTGCAGGGGAATTCTCCATGCCCACAAACCCATTGTCAGAACGAGAATCAGCGGATTTTTGAGGGCCATCTGAACCTGTCGCGTGGCATAGCCCGCGACACCGTCGATCTGGTGGTGTGGCCCGAGAACTCATTTGGGTCGCCCTACGATCCGATCGGCAATGCTGATGTTGATCAGACGCTCAAGGTCGAGGCGCAGCGGCTCGGTGCCTATATGCTGGTCAGTGGAACCCATGTCGTTGACCCGGAGTCGTTTGTCAACGTCAACATTGTCTACTCGCCGATCGGTACTGAGGTCGGCCGCTACGACAAGCAGCATCCGGTGCCGTTTGGTGAGTACGTCCCGCTGCGAGATCTACTCAGCTTCATTCCTCAGCTCGACCAGGTGCCCCGCGACATGATTCCAGGGACCGAAGCTGTTGTGTTCCCGATCCGGGATGGTGTTCTGGGATCGGTGATCTCTTTCGAGGGTGCCTTCAGCCGCAATATTCGTGCGGAGGCCCTGGCAGGCGCCCAGCTGATGGTCGTTGCCACTAACGAGAGCAGTTACGGTGACGGGGCGGCGGCCTCGGACCAGCTTATTGAGATGGCAAGAGTCAATGCTGCCGCCATTGGGCAGGATCTGATCTTGGCGGCGATCACCGGCAAGTCGACATTCATCACCGCCGAGGGTTCCATAACCCAGAAGACTGAGTTGCTCGAGACGACAGTCATCACCGAGGAGATGCAGTTCCGTAGCGCCGGCCCGACGTTGTATACGCGGATCGGTGACTGGATGATCTTTGTGGCGCTAGCCGGTGCGGCCGCCGGCATCTTCACCCCCGGACCGGGTCGGCCCGAGGGTGGACTTCGGCAACGCCGCCTCTAGGAATGCGTAAGCCGTGGTGGCGTGGGCGTTGCTTCGGCAACGCCGCCTCTAGGTAGACGCGTCTGGCGTCCGTGAGCGCCTTATTCGGCGCTACAGGACGCCAGACTGTAGGAGAGCCTCGTATGCGGCAGCCAGGGCGGGTCGGCGCGCCGACGCTAGTGCTAGGTCTCGTAGGCAGTCAGGGCGTCGGCGAGGGTATCGATGCCGAGATCGAGTTCCTCGGTGGATACATTGAGTGGCGGGATGAACCTGATGATGTTCGTGTCCGGTCCGCAGGGCAGGATCATCATCTCGTGATCGAGTGCATACTTCCCTAGGGCTGGGAATGCCTCCGGATCCGGTGTGTGACCGTCTTCCTTCACCAATTCGATCCCGATCATGAGTCCAAGACCCCGAGACCCCGGACATCGCCGATGGTGCGATGTTGCTCTTTGAGTTCGTTCCAGCGGCCGAACGCATGATCAGACAGCTTGGGAACCTGGGGAACCACGTCATGCAGAGCTTCGATCGTCGCCGCGGCTGCTGCACAGGCGATGGGGTTTCCTCCAAACGTGGTGCCGTGCGAACCCGCTGGCCATGCATCCATCACAGCTTTCGAAGCACCAAACGCAGACAGCGGTAGACCATTGGCGATGGCTTTGCCCATAACGAGGATGTCGGGGCGGATGTCATAAACCTGGGAGGTGAACCAATCACCGGTGCGGCCAAAGCCTGACTGCACCTCATCCATCACAAGCATGATTCCGTGCTCGTCGGCCCGGTCCCGCAGACCCTGCAGGAACGTGTTTCCGCCGGGGTAGTAGCCACCCTCGCCCTGCATCGGCTCGACCAGGAACGCGGCCACCTCACCCGGTGTTATCTCGTGCTTGAGCAGGTAGTCGAGCTCTTCGAGAGCACGTTCTGAGGCGGACTCCTGATCCATCTTCCAACGGAATGGCCACGGATACGGGGCAATGAACACCGAACCGACCAGCGGGTGATAGCCCTGGCGGTACTTGGCTTTTGAGGTGGTGTAGGAAACCGAGCCCATCGTGCGACCGTGGAACCCGCCCCGGAACGCAATGATGCCCTGGCGGCCAGTGGTTTTGCGGGCCAACTTGATGGATCCCTCAACCGCTTCGGCCCCAGAATTCATAGGCATGAAGGACTCGATGCCGTCCGGTGTCACTTGTTTGAGGTTCTCGGCGAAATCGACCAGCGATGCATACCGGAACGTCGAGCCTGAGTGCCAAACCTGGTTCACCTGGTCGATCACGGCGCGCTTTACGTTTGGCGGTTGATGGCCCAGGTTGGAGACGGCGATTCCGCAGGTGAAGTCAAGGAGCCTGCGGCCACCGGCCGTTGTTACCCAGGACCCTCCGGAGTCGACGACTTCGTCGTCAGTCTCAAAAGCGAACAGAGGTGCGATTACTTCATTGTGGCGAGCTACCAGATCAGACATTTTTGGACTCCTTCATGTGATCAGAACGGACGGACAGGAACGACGCGGAGTCACGGAGCCGCAAAGAGGTGGCGGCGTCTCTCGAAGGGTCGGTACGTCCTCATGTACCCATTGTGTCACATCATTTTGCAGTGTGGATCTGTAGCTCGATCTGAGCTGGCGGGAACGGAACCCAGCCAGCTTTCAGAGTACGGTTGAGCTAGCACCGAAATCCGCCGATGGAACCCATATGAACGACCGCTCTGCATCGAGTTCGAGGCTGCCTTCATTGACGATTGTGCTGCCCGCATATAACGAGGAGGCGCTCATCGGGCGCACTCTCGACAAGGTGACCGAGTACCTCAGGACGATCGAAGACCAGTACACCTGGGAGATCCTTGCCATCAACGACGGTAGCCGCGACGGCACCGGGAAGATCCTCGACGACTACGCCGCCGCCAACAACAAGATCCGTGCCCTCCATCACAATCGGAACTTCAATCTTGGCCAGGCATTGCGAACCGCGTTTGCGGACGCACGTGGCGACTACACCATCGTGCTCGATTCCGATCTGAGTTACGGGCCCGAGCATATCGGTCAGCTTGCCGATGCAATTTCGGAGACAAAGGCCCAGGTTGTCATCGCGTCGCCGTATATCAAGGGCGGCCAAGTTACCGCGGTGCCTTGGTTCAGGGAGAAGCTCAGCAGATGGGCGAACAAGCTGCTTTCGATGAGTGCCAAGGGCAAGATTTCGACCCTGACCGGCATGGTCCGTGCCTATGACACAACGTTCCTCCGCAAGCTGAACCTGAAGGCGTGGGACTTTGAGATCAACACCGAGATCATCTACAAGGCGCAGGTGCTGCGGGCGTTGATCTTGGAGATCCCGGCGCATCTCGATTGGAGCGATCAGCTGGAAGTGCCCGAGCGCGGATCAAGCATCCGGGTCATGCGTGGCATCGTGGGCCAATCGTTCTCCAGCTTTCTGTTCCGACCCTTCTTCTACTTCATCGTGCCGGGCATGCTGGTCATGCTGGCAGCCATCTATTCGCTGGGCTGGTCGGTCTATCACACCATCAATGAACTGTTGAACGTGCCACCTGGTGCGGAGGCGAGCTTCTCGGCTGCTGTGGGTCGCGCTTACGACTTCTCTCCACATAGCTTCATCGTCGGCGGTGTGGCCATGCTCGTTGCGATCCAACTGATCAGCTTGGGGATCATCTCAGCGCAACAGAAGCGCTATTTCGAAGAGACGTTCCACCTCGGCACATCTGTGCTGGCCTCCAGCCGCGGTGTCGACGGCAACCAGTTCACCCGATAGCGGGTCTGCTTTCGCTTCAGGCCTTCATCAGGTCGGGCTCTTTGGCTTTCAGGCCGGCTAGCTGGTCGGCGTAGGCGCCAAGAGACGTTGTCTCGTACTGCTTGTCCCACATGCCGAGGAATTGATTGATGAGATCGAGTTTCTTGCTCGAATCGATGTTCATCCCAGGGAAGAACGCCAAGTCCGGCTCGTCGTCCTGCCCGAGGAAATCGAGAGGATGCAGCAGGAGCGAAGGGACGGTTCCGGCAACCCGGCACATCGTCAAAGCCATCTTCCAGTAGAGCTTGGCCAGCGCAGGCGACTTGCCGCCAAGAAACAGCAGATAGCTGAAGTGAATCGGAACCCGGAACAACGGCATCGTGGTCACCGGGATCTCAACCATCGAGTTACCTTCGGCCAGCGACCACTTGTACGGCCGGTTTGACCTTCGGGCGTCCTTCATCGTGCCAAACAGAGCGCTGCGCTTTTCCTTCTCTTCGTCAGAGAGGTTGCTGGTGCGCAAGTAGTAGAACCGACCGATCGGGTTAAGGGCGTTCGGAAAGGTTGTCGCGTCGTATGTGTAGCCAAGTGATTTCAGAACCTCGAGCGTGTCTTCCGAAAGGCTGAATCCGGGACCGCGGAATCCGACGGCGGTTTGGCCGGTTGCCTCGCCGATGGCGTCGTGAGCGCGACCGAGATCGTCCACCAGCTGTGAAGTCGTGTACTGATGGAGCCACGGTTCGTGGAGGTAGCTGTGGTTACCTATCTCGTGGCCGGCGTCGGAAATCGAGCGAAGAATGTCGTGGTTCTCGGTGACTTCAGCGTCTTTGCCGACAATGAACCACGTGATGTTCCAATCCCACTCCTTGAGAACACCCATGGCTCGCGGCACGATGGTCTCCAAGTAGCTGGGGAACTGCTGCCACGCATCGTCGCCATAAGTCTTGAGGTAGGACCATTTGTTGTCGAGGTCGAGCGACAGCGGTGCTTGTTTCCTATTGCCCATTGGTCTTTTCCTTTGTGTTTGTATGCAGTGGTTTTCCGCTGCGAAGCTCTGGCATGGCGGCTTCGATCATCCCCAAGGTCTCGTCGACGTTGAGCGTTCCATGCAAGATCTGAGCAGAACTGACGATCGCCACGTTGGGGACCGAAGTCCAAACCGGTGGAATTGATTCTGAATGATTGATGACCGAAACGGCCAACACGTTCTTGACCCGCGACACCTTGGCTTCTACGACGTTGTCGTCCGAGAGGTCGGGGTACATCCGGCGCAGCGACTCGATGAAACGCGTCACGACCTCGTCGTCCGACCAGCCCCAGGCTTCGTCGTCTTGGGTTGTGTACCGCGGCAGGTAGACCAGGTTCTTGCCGTTGAACGTTGCCGGATCCACCAACGCGGTCATCTCAATGACACCTGTGAACGGGAATCCATCGTCGGTGATGTTGGTCACATAGAAGCCACCGAGCGGCCGGTCGAGGACTAGCGACACACAAACGATGCCTTGATAGATGATGCCTTCGAGCTTCTTGCGCTCCGCAGCGGTCAATCCTTTGACGATGTCGGCGATGACGGGGGCGGTCGTAGTCACGACCACCTTGTCGAAGTCGTGTTGCTGACCACTGCTAAGGGTGACGGTGGTTCCGCCGTTGGGGCTGCTGACCACGGAGCTGACTCGGGCTTCGGTGACCAGGTCGACGCCGGCGTTTGTGATTGCCTCGACCATTGCATCAAGGATCGGGCCATATCCGTTCTTGCCAAAACCGAACTTCTCTGTCTTGGCTCCTGACGTGCGTGCCTTGTAGAGACGCTTCAGGATGGCCCAGATGAAGGCAGCCGATGCTTTGTCAGCGTTATCGCCGAGCTTGGAGCGGAGCAGGGGACGCCAGAACTCCCGATAGGTTCTCCTACCCGACCAGCGTGACAGCCACTGCTCGGCGGAGATCTTCTCAAGGCGATGCCAGTCGTTGACCCGGGAGGCATACAGCGTCGTAATCCCAAGTCGGAACTTGTCGATGAGGCGCAAAGACGGAAGGCGCAGGAATTCGGCTGTGCTGGACACCGAGTAGAGGGTCTCCCCTGCATAGAGGCCAGTCGAGGACTTGTTCCAGACCAGGTCATCGCCGAGGCCGAGCTCTTCGACTAGCTTCACCAACCGGTCATCGGTGGGAGCAATGACGTGATAGTGCTTGTCCCATCGGGTACCGGCGATATCCCAGGTCATTGCCAACCCACCCGGTTCGGCGGCCGCCTCAAATACCGTTACCTGGTCACCAGCAGCCGCCAGCTGTCGCCCAAGCTCCATGCCGAGGATGCCGCCGCCGACGATGCCCCAGCTTGTTTGTTCACTCGCCACAAGAATTCCTTTGTCGTTCCACAGTTACAGGCTGGCCAGCAGGTGATCCACGATCCGACCGGCGGTGTGACCATCGCCGTAGAGGTCGGGGTGCGGCGGGCGGCCGGCGAGCGCCTCACGGGTAGCGTTCGCGATGGCATCGGGGTCGGTGGTGACCAGTCGATTCCAACCCGCGGCAACCGTCTCGACCCACTCCGTCTGTTCTCGGACCGTGACACACGGTGTCTCCAGCCAGTAGACCTCCTTCTGGAGACCGCCGGAGTCCGTCAAGACAGCGGCGGCATCCTTGACGAGGGCCATCGCTTCGGCGTGGCCGACGGGGTCAATGACCGTCACCCCAGGCGGGACGCCGATGTCGTAAATGAGAGGCCGCGTTCTGGGATGAGCCGGGAGGATCACCTGGTATGTCGTGGCCACCAGCGCCAGACCGGCGAGTATTGCTCTGAGAATGTCCTGGTCATCGGTGTTCTCCGCACGATGGATCGTCGCAAAGAAGTACTTGCCGGATGCCACGCCGTGGTCGGCCAAGGTCTTGGGCACATCAACGTCCTGCATTGTCCACCGCAGCGAGTCCCGCATCAGGTCGCCAACAATGGCTACGCCTTTGGTGATTCCCTCATTTCTCAAGTTTTCTGCCGCCGCGTCACCTGGGCAATACAGCAAGTCCGCCAGGTGGTCGGTGACGATGCGGTTGACTTCCTCCGGCATGGATCGGTTCCATGAGCGGAGACCCGCCTCGATGTGGGCAACGGGAATGCCGAGCTTTGCCGCAGACAGTGCCGCCGCCAAGGTCGAGTTGGTGTCGCCGTGGGTGATCACTACATCTGGCTGCTCGGCCAGATAGACCGTGTCCAGTTCTCCCAGCATCGCCCCGGTCTGCACACCATGGGAGCCCGACCCAACCCCAAGATGGAAACGTGGCTCGGGGAGTTCGAGCTGCGCGAAGAACAGCCCGGACATCTCGTAGTCGTAGTGCTGGCCGGTGTGGATGAGGCCGCCGGTGATGTCAGGGCGCGATGAGATCTCGCGAGCAAGCGGAGCCGTTTGCACAAACTCCGGCCGTGCTCCGACAACCGTGAGGGTCTTTAGCGACATATGGAGTATGGCTGGTGCGGCCGGCGCGATTGCGGGCCGAGTAGCTCCTCTGCCATCTCCAGAACTCCGACACCGTCAGAAAGCGGTACGACTGGGGCGTCGGCGTCCCCGAGCACGTAGTCGCGGAAGGTCTCCAATTCGGATACCAGTGGTTCCCGCTTCTGGAATGCGAACGTCGTCCGGTTGCCCTCGGTAACACCGCGCAGCCGTGTGATTTCGTCCCACTCCGTTGGTACGTCACCGTTTTCGTGAAAGGTCAGATCCGCAGCCAGCAAGTCGGCAACAAACGCACCTCGGGTACCGGTGACCGTGAGTCTGCGTTCCTTGACCGGACTGACCCAGTTGACGCTCATCGTGGCAACAACGCCCGACTCCAGTACGCCTACAACTTCGACGAGGTCTTCATGAGGTCCGTCCACCACCGATTGCGAGATCGAGTGCATTGTCTCGAAGGGTCCGCAGAGCCATCGGATGAGGTCGATGTCGTGTGTTGCGAGATCGAAAACCACGCCAACGTCGCTGATGCGGACCGGGAATGGCCCGACTCGTCTGGTCGATATTGAATAGACCTTGCCCAAATCACCGTTCTGTAGTCGGCGCCGCATTTCGATCAAGGCAGGGTTGAATCTCTCAACATGGCCTACGACCGCAAGGAGACCGGCGTTCTCGAAAGCCTTCGCCAGGTTGCGGGCGGCGAGAACGCTGTCTGCGACGGGCTTTTCGATGAGCGCATGCACGCCCGCGTTAGCGAGCTTCAGCCCGACCGCTTCGTGGCGGTTGGAGGGGACGGCGACCGAGGCCGCGTCGATCCCCAATTCCACCAGTTCTTCGACCGTGTCTACGACCGGAATTCCCACTGCCGCCCGGTGTGAATCACCGGCCGGGTCGGCCGCACCCATCAGCTCAACATTGTCCATCTGGCGCCAGATGCGGGTGTGATGGTGTCCCATTGCCCCGACTCCGACTACCCCCACGCGTAGTTTCATTTCTTGGCCCCCGTCGCGATCGTGTGGATGACGATTTCGATGTCTTCTTGTGATAAATCTGGTCTGATCGGGATGGACAGCACCGTCGCCGCGGCGCGGTCGGTCTCCACCAATTCCTGCGCAGGCGCATACCTGGCAAAGGCTCGCTGGCGGTGCGTGGGGATCGGGTAGTAGATGCCGTAGCCCACTCCGGCTTCCTCGCAGGTTGCGAGAATCTCGTCACGCTGTTCGGAACGAATTGTGTATTGGTGGTAGACGTGGTCGACGTCCTCGAGCACTGGCGGCGTAGTGACGATGCCGGCCAGGTGCAGGTCATAGATCTCGGCGATGGCGGACCGCCTCTGGTTCCAGTCCGAGATCTTCTTCAGTTGAACTCTCCCGATGGCAGCGCTGATGTCCGTCATACGAGCGTTGGTTCCGATGTAGTCGTGGTGGTACCGCCGCTGCATGCCGTGGTTGCGCTGCAGCTTGACTGCCTCGATGAGGTCTGGGTTCCGGCTAGTGACCATGCCGCCTTCGCCCGTCGTCATGTTCTTGGTGGGATAGAAGCTGTAGGTGCTGAGGTCGGAAAGGGCACCGACGGGGAGACCGGCGCGGGTTGCACCATGGGCCTGGGCGGCGTCCTCGATGAGGAATAGATCGTGGGAGTGGGCCAGGTCGGCAAGAACGGCCATTGGCGCCATGTGCCCGTACAAATGAACGGCGATGATGCCCCTGGTCTTTGGACCGATGAGCTTGGCTGCATGGTTCGGGTCGATATTGAAAGAGGGTCCGTCGCAGTCCGCAAACACCGGGATGCCCCCGGTCAGAACGACGGCGTTGGCGGTGGCGGCGAACGTGAAAGAGGGCAGGATGACCTCGTCTCCGTGCTCGATGCCTGCGGCGCGGAGCGCAACGACGAGTGCCATTGTTCCGTTGGCAACCGCGGCGGCGTGGCCGGCGTCGAACGTCGATGCAAACTCCTGCTCAAATGCGGCGACTTCGGCGCCCTGCGCCAGCATGCCGGAGCGCATGACACGGGTAACCGCATCGATCTCTTCCTGGCTGATGATTGGTGATGCGAGGTGAATCATTCGGACACCTCGATCAGGCCAGTGTCCCGCTCGCGATAGCGGCTGCCGTCGGGGGCGACCCACATGTCGTTGTCGTTTGCGAGGCGCCTTCCGTCTGTGCCCACCCAACCCAGGCGGGTGGCAGGAACCCCGGCCACGAGCTCGTGATCGAGGACATCGCAAGCGACCACCGCACCGGCAGCGATCATTGCCCAACGGCCGATGGTGACCCCCGCAACGATGATGGCTCCGGCGCCGATGCTTGCCCCCGCTTTGACTGTGACCCCGTCTGCGGTCCAGTCCGATGCCGACTTGGCGGTGAGATCAGCATTTATGGCGCGCGGTGTCTTGTCATTGGTGAGGATTGCAGCCGGCCCAATGAAGACACCGTCTTCGATCGTCGCCGGTGTGAATACCTGGGCCGCGTTCTGGATCTTGCAGTTGTCCCCAATGGTGACTCCGCTGTCAATGAAGGCCGCACCACCGATTACACAGCTGTCGCCGACGATCGCACCGCTGCGGACGTGGGCGCGGTGCCACACACATGTCGATTGCCCAACTTGGGCCCCCGATTCAACAAGCGCGTTGTCAGCGATCAACGTGGTTTCTCCATGTGGGTTGACATCGGCATAATCAATAAATCTCCTTAGCTGCCCCGTGTGCCGCGATAGATCGTTATGCCTGCGTATTCGGCTGCTGGGACCAGTCCGTCGCGCTCTTGTAGAAAGTCGAAGAAGTCGCCATCGGGGTCAGCGTGGAATTCCCGGGTGTGAATGAAGAGGTACTCCTCGCCCGCAGCAACCGTGAGGTCCAGTACTCGCCGCTGCTCCGCAAAGGTCGCATCCGCGGGCTCCACCGTCGGCAGCGGGACAATCCGGTTCTCCAGCAGATCGTGGTACCCGAATCGACCGTCGCCCAGGTCCGGGGGGAGGACTGTCGCAACGTCAGGGTTGATGTAGTACTCGACCGGTCGTGCCATGTACCAGGCCATTGCCAAAGCGGGGGTTTCGGCGTTCTCGGTGACGTAATCGGCAGCGGCTTTGGCGTCCTCGACTCGGTAGTCGTCGACGGTGGCGCGGGTGAACATCGCGAGGGATGCCAGCACAACCAACGATCCTACGGCGAGGTAGCGGGCGGGACCTTTGGCGTTGACGTATCCGATTGCCAACCACATGCCGAGCGGTAGAACCAACCAGGATAGGTACCGGACCCGGAAAGCAACGCCGATCACGGCTGAGAAGATCGAGAGCAGCGAAATCGGCACAACCAGAGGCACGGTCAATCGCAGGCGCCACTGCTTGCTCATGGCTGTCCAACCGTGGTAGCCGAGGTAGGTCGCGCTGAGTCCGATGATGAGGACCCAGGGCAGTGCGCTGCGGATGGCGTCGCCCGTCGGCAGCGTATGCAGAGCACTTGCAGAGGGGCCCAGCGTGAGGCCGGTAAACAGCGAAAGGCCCGCGTACCCAATCGCCGGCAGATCGACCGTTCTCGAGTAGTCATTTGCGGCGTCGAGTTTGAAGTCTTCAATCGCCACGAGGAGGAGTGGGATTAGGGCAACCGCAATCCAGGCGTGGGCAACTATCCAGCGGCGCCAAGACGAGGTGCGAGCGATACTCCAGAGGAGGACGATTTCGGCGCTGGCCAGGGCCAGCGTGAACATGTAGTGACTGTATAGACCCAGTGTGGCGACGACGCCGAAGAAGACCCAGGAACCGGTGGAGCCGTTGTCGAGGACCTCCCACGTTGCCAGCAGCAGGAGACCGGCTAGAAGTATGAACACGCCATAGGCGCGTCCTTCCTGTGAGAGCAGTACCAGCAGCGGGCTGATCGCCACAGCAAACGCCGATCCGATCCCGACCGCGGGACTGATTCGTTTCCCGACACGCCACGCCACCCAGACAGTCGCGATGCCCAGCGTTGCCGACATAAGGCGGCCCGCCATATCTCCGGCTCCTGCCACGAGAAGTCCGCGGAAGATGACGTGGAAGAGTGGGGGGAACCCATCGCCGATGCCGATGATCTCTCCGACCGGGAGGTTGACGATGGTCAGTTCCCAGAGTTCGTCCATCGAGTAGCTCTGCGATCCGAGGCTGACGAGCCGTAGGGCCGCACCGATCAATACGACTAGCGCCACGGTGGTCGTGGTCTTGGTCTTGGATCGGATTTCGGTGGCCATCTTCACCCCTGCTGCATCCTCGCCCGAAGGTCAGCACCTGCTCAGCGGCCGATCGTCTGTCGGCCCCAAGGACAAGCTACATCGCATTCTGTGGTGTCGCGACCACAATCAGTGTTCGGGGCTGTGAATAGCCAATGGTGGGTGGGTATATGGGCGGTCGCCCAGCCAACCGCCACCGTCGACCAGTGTTTGGGGTGCAATTGGGAACCAACGCGACGGCGGTAACGTCTTGTAAGTAATGGAGAGAATTGACCTGAACCGAGTGGTCGTCCTGCTCGTAGTGGGGGCTCTTGCAGGTGCCGCCTGCAGCAACCCAGATGAGCCTGGCTCGTCCTCCACCACGGTCGCACCAGTGGCTGCGACCACCTCGCTGGCCACTTCGACAACCACCTCAACAGCACCGCCGACCTCGCAGGCCATGGAGCAGCGACTACCTCTCGACGATCTTGACGAAATCGCCGACCATGTCGCCACTTTCTTGGCGGGATCGCCGATCCATAGTGATGTCGCCATGGAACTGGCGGCTCTGAACAATCGTGCTCTGGAGACGCAGCGAGTTCTGGGTGACTACCGGGGAGACGATTTCTCCGTTGTCGAAGTACGACTGGGTGACATGCTGCTGCTGCGACAAAGCTTGGCCGATCGGCTCACCCAGCTGGGTCTCAAGTTGAGCCAGGACTATGAAATGGGACCGCTGCTTGATCCGCTCAATCTGCCGAACTTGCCCGGTGAGGGCGTCGCCGTAGAGGTGATGGGTGCCACCGTTCTCATAGACCTCGATGGTGTCGTGATCGGGCATCTTGCCGGATACTCCATCCACTACAGCTCAGAGCTGCCTGGCCCCGTCAAGTTGACCGATCCGCTGGGTGACGAGTTTCTCTTCGTGGCAGGCGCCACGGCGTTGCTTCCGTTCAACCGTCGGCTCCCCCTCGCCTACGGTGTCGAATACGTAGTGACTGAGCGCAGCGGGCCGGACCCCGATGGTTCAGATGCGCCAAGCCGGACCTTGGTTGGCGACGGTTGGGACTACCCGTTGGGCAGTGGCGAGATGCTGCTGTCTTCTGGCAGGGAGACGGTCACCAATCGAATATGGAGCGAAAGTGCGGAGCATCTCTTCGAACCGGGTGCCTCGTCGGCCATCGACACCGCCACCGGATCGATCACCGAGCTCCCCGACGGCTGCTGGGTTGGCGCCAAATACGGCGCGACTACCTATCTGGTGTGTCGGGTCAACAACGCGGACGGATTTCCGCTCGACCAGGTGTACGCCAATACAGTCGGCGGTGTTGGCCTGGTGCAGCCGCCGAACTCGGAGCTCGCTTTCCCGGTTGGCCATTGGCGGTGGCTGTTGGTGTCGCCGGACGGCAGCGAACTGCTCGGCCAATGGTCGGGGGATTGCGAGATTCCAACTGCGTTTCGGATGAAGACCAATGGGGCGGGGCAGATAGCAACGATCACCGCTGAACCGTACGACTCGGCGCCGGCGTCCTACGCTCTCGGCTGGTCGGCGGACGGTCGCTCTATTGCGATGCTGGATGGCTCCGGTGCCTGTACGGAGCCGGCCGAGCAGCCTGGTATCCACATCTATGCCGGGGATGGAACATCGACCTGGCTCTATGACACCGGAACCGCTGGCTTTGCCAGACTGTGGCAGCCGTTGGCGGGTGCGGCTGGTTAGCTACTGCCCTGTGTATTCGGGTGGTCGCTTCTCAATAAACGACGTGATGGCTTCGCCGAGATCGTCTGAATACAGAAACGCCGCGTTCCACAACGCGACAGTATCGAGGTCCTGTTGCACCTTGTGTTTCCGAGCTGCGTTGAGCACGGCCTTGCTGCCCTGGACCGCCAGTGGCGAATTCGCCGCGATCTGGTCGGCCATTTCCATGGCCGCCTCGAGAAGGTCCGCGGCGTCTTCGTAAACGGCCGATACGTACCCCATGTCGAGTGCCTCGGCGGCGTCCCAGTCGCGACCGGTGTAGACCAGCTCGGCGACACGACCAGGATCGATGATGTAGGGGAGTCGTTGCAGCGTTCCTACGTCGGCGACCATCGCAATCTTGGTCTCACGGACCGAGAAGGATGCGTCGGCGGCTGCCAACCGGATGTCACATGCCGTGGTGAGGTCGACCCCGGCCCCGATGCAGTGACCGTGGATTGCGGCGATTACCGGCTTGGCATTGTCGGCAATTGAGGAGAACGTGCGCTGCATGAGCTTTATCTGTTGATAGGTATTGAGACGTTTGGCGACCTCAGATGGTGAGACTGATCCTCCGATGGCGGCGATGTCGCCTGACATGACAGCTGGGCCAAAAGCCATCAGGTCGAGGCCAACGGTGAAGGATTTGCCCTTGGCAGCGATGACGATGGCACGGACTGCGGGGTCGTTGCCGACGGCATCCATCACGGCCGGGAAGTCGATCCAGAACGCCGGGGCCATAGCGTTGCGCTTGTCGGGGCGGTCGAGCCAGACGATGGCGACGTGGCCACGAAGTTCGACGGAAATAATGTCGGACTGGGGGTAGGTGCTCTCGCTCATGAGATCAGCGTAGAGCTTCGGCGTCGCGCACCGCTTGTGGGGTGTCCAGGCTCATCCAGGAACGACCGTCTTCGCCCCAACCCGACCAGGTCGCCGCATCCACATAAGTCGTGGTGACGAGGTCCAGCATGCGGCGAAGCTTCATGCCGCCGCCGGCCAGCTGTTGTTCGAGATGCTGGTGGCTTTGCCTGCGATAGAGGGCGCAAGTCACCTGGGGATGCCCGCCAGCCATTGGTACAACGGCGTCGCCGGGTTGACCGAGGATGTTGGTGATGGTGGCTGGACGAAGCAGGGGTTGATCGACAGCCACAAGGAACATATCGGTGTCCTCGATATGGCGGAAGGCTGTCACCAAGCCAACCGCTGGTCCGCCGCCTAGATCGGGGATGTCCGTAATTGCGGGGAGGCCTGCCACCGACCGATCTCGACCGACAATCAGCAGCTCGAGTCCAGCTGCCGAGATCGCCGCAGCCACGTGTTCGATCATCGGGCTGCCGTTGAAATTGACGAGTGCCTTGTCCCGGCCCATACGGGTTGCTTGTCCGCCGACAAGGATCACTCCAGTAGTGCTTCTCACTTGCTCTAGGGTATCGGTGTCACCGTCACACCTGTGCCGCGTTGATTAGTCAAGATATTTTCCAACTGGGTCGATAATGGCCGTACATCCACTCGGGAGTCACCACCGTGAAACGTTATGTTCCGCTTTTCCTATTGCTGATGCTTGTCCTATCGGCTTGCACCATCCGCCTCGACATCGGGGTGGACGTCAACGAAGACGAGTCCGGCACCTTTGCGCTATTTATGGGCTTTGACGAAGAGTTCCAACAACTTGCCGAGCAGAGCGGTGGGGAAGACCTCAACATCACCGAGGGTCTCGAAGACGTTCCTGAAGGCTGGACGGTCGAAGAAGTCACCGAGGATGGGTTCACCGGAGTCCGGGTTTCCGCTGATTTTGAGTCGTTTGAGGAACTGGATGCCAGAATCGGTGAGCTCAGCGAGAGCACCGACACCGGTGTCAGCACCGACTTTCTCCAAGACTTTGGCCTAACGCACGAGGGTGATGAATTCCGTTTCAGCGTCGATGTGTCCGGGGTAGACGACGAGCTGGCCGGCGCACTCGGTGAATCTGGTGGCGACGACCTCTTCTCCGGTCTCGATACTTCGACCCTTATCGAAGATCTGTTCCAGATCCGTTTCAAGTTGACTTTGCCGGGCGAGATCGGCGAGAACAACGCAGACGAGATTGACGGCAACACCTTGCTATGGAATGTCGCGTTGTCCGACGAGGGTGGGACCTACGAAGCAGTATCGAGTACCGGAGGCGGCAGCTCGGCGCTTCTGCTTGGTGCCGCCGCGGTCGCAGCCGTGGTCGTTGTCGGTTTCGGCGTAGCTGCAGTGAAACGTCGTAAGAACGACGCAGTTGCCGATGCAATAGACAGCACCCCGATGTCAATGGATGCCCCACCGATTGATCCGGTCGGGTAGTTGGAACAAAAGAGATACTCCAGGGGAGGGTGCACGAGGTGCGCCCTCCTCTTTTAGTTCTCGCTTGCGGCTCCGAGCTGCTCTTGCATGACCGCACGCAGCAGGTCGACTGCCTGCACGATCTTCGGTGAGGTCAAGGAGTAATAAGCCCACTGCCCGTCGCGGCGCGACGTGACCAAGCCCTTGTCGCGCAGCACCGCCAGGTGTTGCGAAACATTCGCTTGCGGGATTTCGAGAGCATCGACCAGGTCGGTGACGGTTACCTCTCCGTCGCGGAGGGCGTCGATGATCAGGAGTCGCTTGGGGTCAGCTAGTCCCTTACAGACATGTGCATGGAGGCGAATCATCTCGCTCTTGACAGAACTCATGACCCCATATTGCGGTGCGATGGCAAGTAGCGCAAATTCCGGTTCTGTGTAGTCCCGCTCTTCACATTTGGCCCGACGGCACCACCTGACCCGCGGTGGGGCGTTCTGCCGACTAGGCCTCTTCGCCTATGACTGCCTAAGCTCGACATATCGGCTGGCTCAGCCCTGCCGAACACAAGGAGGAGAGGGATGAAGAGATTTAGTTACTTGCTTACCGCGGTGGTCGCATTTGCCTTGATAGCGACGGCGTGTGGTGGCGATGATGGCGGCGAACTTGGCTTGGTCAAGGACGGCACGCTGAGCGTTTGCTCGGAGATTCCGTACGAACCGTTTGAGTTTGAGGTCGACGGTGAATACACCGGATTCGACATCGAGGTCATAGGTGCAGTGGCTGACGAGCTCGGTCTCGAGCTTGAGGTCCTGGCCACCGGCTTCACGGCAATCACCAGCGGTAGCGCCATGGCGGCAGACCAGTGTGACATCGCCGCTTCGGCCATCACCATCACTGATGAGCGTGAAGAGGCAATCGACTTTGCGTCCCCGTACTTTGACGCCGATCAGTCTTTGCTGGTCAAGGGTGACTCCGGGTTTGCCTCGCTTGACGATCTTGTTGGTAGCAATCTCGGCGTGCAGTCGGGTACAACCGGTGAGGCCTACGCTCAGGACAACGCACCGTCGGGTATCGAAATCGTGTCATATGACAACGGTGGCGACTTGTTCCTCGCTCTTGAGGCAGGCGCAATCGACGGCGTTCTCCAGGACTTGCCTGTGAACGGATATCGTGCAGTCGGGGACTCCAGCGTTGCGGTCGTCGCCACCTATCCGACAGGTGAGCAGTATGGCTTTGCGGTCGCTGAAGAGGGCAAAGAGGACTTGCTCAAGTCAGTCAACGATGCACTCGCCGCGCTGCGCGACAATGGCACCTACGACTCGATCTTCGCCAAGTGGTTCGGCTAAACAGCCAGCTCACGTAGGCGTGACCAAGAAATGCATGAGGGAGACCCACTAGGGTCTCCCTCATCTCGTAGATAGTGGGTTATGTGAAGAGAACCACACGTCAGAAACTCATTCGCTATTTGTTGTACGGGTTCATGGTTCTGGTGTTGGGAGCGTTTGTGTTCCTTGCCGACTGGGACCAGATCGGTACTTCGTTCTTCAACCTTGAGATTGCCGCCGAGATGTTCCCCGTCGTTCTGACGACGGCCGCCAAGAACACGGTCTTGTATACGTTCCTGGCCTTCTCCTTCGGCCTTGTCCTTGCCCTGTTTCTTGCCCTGATGAAGCTTTCATCAATCAGGTTGTACCGCTGGATAGCGATTACCTACATTGAGCTGTTCCGTGGTTTGCCTGCCCTGGTCACGATCATTTTTGTTGGGTTTGCGATTCCGATCGCTTTTGGATTCACGGTCCCCGGTGGGACGCTTGGCCAAGGCAGCATCGGTCTGGGTCTCGTTGCCGGTGCCTACATGGCCGAGACGATTCGGGCTGGTATCGAAGCGGTACCCCGTGGCCAGATGGAAGCAGCCCGGTCGCTTGGGATGAGTTGGGGTACGGCGATGACGTACATCATCTTGCCGCAGGCTTTCCGCATCATCATTCCACCACTAACCAATGAGCTTGTCCTCTTGATCAAGGACACTTCGCTGTTGTTTGTTCTTGGGACAACGCCGGCATCGAAGGAGCTAACCAAGTTCGGGCGGGATCTGATGACGAAAGAATTCAACGGGACGCCCTTGATGGTGATTGCTGCGGTCTATCTGGCGATCACCCTGCCGCTCACTTATCTCGTTTCCCGGCTTGAGAAGAGAACGGCGGCAGCACGATGACCATGCAACCCGACCCCAGCGCCCCTCCGATTCAGATTCGTGACCTGCACAAGAGCTTTGGCGAGCTCGAAGTGTTGCGTGGCATCGACTTCGAAGTTGCCACCGGTGAGGTCGTATGTCTGATCGGCCCATCGGGGTCTGGGAAGTCAACACTGCTGCGATGTGTCAATAGGCTGGAGGAGGCAACCGCAGGTCGCATCTTCATCGAAGGCATTGACATCACCGATCCCGAGACCGACGTTGATGCGGTACGCACCCGGATCGGGATGGTCTTTCAGCAGTTCAACTTGTTTCCCCACCTGACGGTTATGCGCAACTTGCGAATTGCCCAGAGAAAGGTGCTCGGTCGCGATACCGAGGAGGCAACTCGGATTGCTTCTGAGATGTTGGAGCGAGTCGGGCTCAGCGACAAGGTCGATGAGCATCCATCGCGGCTGTCGGGTGGACAGCAGCAGCGGGTGGCTATCGCCCGAGCTCTGTGCATGAACCCCGACATGATGTTGTTCGACGAACCAACCAGTGCTCTCGATCCTGAGCTGATCGGTGAAGTACTCGATGTGATGCGGGAACTTGCCGCCGATGGCATGACCATGGTTGTGGTGACGCACGAGATGACCTTTGCCCTGCAGGTTGCGGACCGGGTCATCTTCATGGACGGCGGTGTGATCGTCGAAGACGGCCCACCCCGCGACGTCTTGGTCAACCCTGTTCACGAACGAACCAAGAAGTTCCTGCGGGCCATCGAGGTTGAATAGGCGCGTCTGGCGTCCGTGAGCGCCTTATTCGGCGCTACGGGACGCCAGACCGTAGGAGAGTTCCATTTCGGCGATGTCGGCGACTGATACGTTGCCGCCACAGAGAAGCAGGACCACTCGATCATCGGGGCCGAATCGGTCGGCAACGGACGCCGCGGCAGTCAGGGTGCAGGAAGCGGCGAGCTCGGGGACCACTTTGGTGCGTTCGATGATGGTCCGCATCGACCGATAGGCAGCTTCGTCGGATACAACTATTGGGGCTTCTTCCAGCTGGCCAGCTAGATCCATGGCGGTTCTTGCGGCGTACGGTGAGCCAAGTGTCTTGGCCCTTGATGTTGGGATCATGCGGACCTGCTCATTCGCGATCAATGATCGGGACAGCACGTCAGCCCCTTCGGTCTCGACCGCCCACACCCGGGCATCGGGGCGTAGTCCCTTGACCGCAGTGATCACTCCTGAGAGAAGACCACCTCCGCCCACACTCACGAACACATCCGTCACGTCGGGCACGTCTTCGACAATCTCGAGTCCGACTGTCCCGTTGCCCGCCATCATGTAGGGGTGATCGAAGGGGTGCATCAAGGTACGGCCCTGTTTCGCCTTCTCTTCGGCGGCCGAGAACAGAGTATCGATGGTCGGTTCGAATTCGACTGCTGCGCCGTAACCGCGGGTTGCGTCAACGTAGTTGGCTGGGGTTGTCTCTGGCATCAGCACCAGCGTGTCCACGCCGAGAGTTTGCCCGGCGTATGCCATCCCTTGCGCAAAGTTGCCCCCGCTTACGCCAACAACACCGGCAGCCCGTTCCTCGTCGGTTAACGACAGCATGGTGTTAAACGCACCCCGCGGTTTAAACGAGCCGGTCTTCTGGAATAGCTCGTATTTGAGATAAACGTTGGTTCCGAGCATTTCGCTCAGCGTTGCACTGCGCTCCAAGGGAGTGCGTCGGACATAGCGGGTGATGCGAGTGCGCGCTTGCTTGATGTCGTTGAGATTGAGCATCAGTCGATGTTACGCCGACAGGGCACCGTTCATCGTTTCTTGTCGCACCCAGCAGATAGGTTGCGGGTATGAAGAAGTTACAAGTAAACAGCATCAGCGTCGAAGAGCTGCTTGAAGCGGCTGGCTTCGACTTCGCCGTCGTCGAGCAGTGCCCACACCCCACCTGTGAGGTCTGCACCGATCACATCCTGGCGGCTGCCGCCTAGGTGGGTGTTGGACAAATGCGGTGCAGGCTCGTCCCAGCGATAAGACGCCCGCTTTCCGAGCAGCCGACGATCAGAAACTCACATTGTTCAACACCCGCCTAAACCCGCCTAACCATTGACGGTCTCGCTCGGAATCTTCGTCCGCTATCTGGGGTTCAGTACGGTGCAGTAGTCGCCAGGAGAACCAGCGTGCGCAAACCCGAAGTCATCTATGTCGGAGACCCCATGTGCTCGTGGTGCTGGGGGATCGCGCCGGCGATTCATCAGATTTCCGAACGTAACGATGTAGACATGCGGATCATTGTCGGAGGACTCCGCCCTGGGCCCAACGCCCGTGCTCTCGACAACCGGATGCGTGAGGAACTCGCTCATCACTGGGCAAAGGTTGCCGAGGTCTCCGGGCAACCGTTCAACGACGCTGTTCTCGCCCGAGCAGACTGGGTATATGACACGGAACGTCCTGCGATTGCTGTGACGACGATGCGCCGCCACTCGCCTGCGGACACATTGCGGTTCTTCACATCGCTTCAGCAGGCCTTCTATGCCGAAGCGGTTGATATCACCGAGCTATCCGAATACCGGGCGCTGCTTGCTGGTTTTGATGTTGATATCGATCGGTTCATCGCAGAGATGGACTCAGCCGATGCCAGAACTCTTGCTTGGGAGGAATTTGCCGAGGCCCGAGAACTGGGGGTCGCCGGGTTCCCCACTGTGTTGTTGCGTGTCGACGACACCACCCAGGTGCTCGCCAGGGGGTATGCGACGTCGCAGCACTTCGACGACTTGCTGACATATTGGGTCGAGGGACGGCAGCCGAACAGCGCAAACGTCGGTACCTGCTCGATTGAGGGCATCTGCTGACCAGAACAGAGTCCTCAAGGCCACCCACACACTGTCCGATTCGATTCTGTACAAGTAATGTGTTGGTAATCACTGACAGGATGTAGACGTGGCTCGGAGACGTTCGCGACGGCGCAAGAACTCATACTCGGAAGCCAGCGACAGCGCGGTCGAGCCACAGGCCGCCACCGTTGATGATCTCTCGCCACGCGCCAGACGGCTTGTGGAGAGCGGGGTAATCGATCTCGAAGCAATCACAGGATCAGGCCCCGAAGGCAAGATCACCAGTGGGGACATTCTCCACGCAGCTCGTGTCATGGAGATGGAGCAGTCGGTACCCCGTATCGAGCGGATGAGTCAGGCAGACGCGGCATCGCAAGAGCCCAAAGCCGAACCCGACGCGGAAATAGCCGCTGTACCCGGTGGACTCATCGATGCGGTCCCAGTTGTGGATGATGCTGTTGCCCCGGATTCCGGCACTTCTTCAGCGGCGCAGGTGGGTGGCGAGCCAATCAGTGTCGCCCCCGACCCGTGGGACGAGTACAACGGATCATCTGACGGACTGTCTGAGATCGTCATGCCCGGTGCTGAGCAGTCGTGGGGAGAAGCCGAGGCAAACATCGCGGCCATTGCCGAAGAGGCGGCCGCCCAGAGCACCGAAGCCTCGGTCGCTGAGTCGATCGAGCCAGAGACCGTTGCGGCGACGGAGGACGCTGCTATCACCTCCGACGCACCCGGACTTGAGGCGGTCACTGTGCCGTCTCAAGGCAAAGACGAGACCGCCGGTGCCGAAGAGATGCCAGCCGATGCCGAAGCTGTTTCCGCAGAGACTGATGCTGGCGAAGAGCCAGAAGCTGAAGAAAAGTCAATTGTCGACCTAGTCGCGGCCGCAAACGAAGCGATCGCAACGACGGCGCCGACAGAGATTCCTTCCGAAGAGGCTGTTGCCTCCGACGACGGTATAAGCCCACAAGAGAGCGATGCTCCCGAGCCTTATCTCGAAGAGGCAATGGCGATGTCATCGCAAGGAGAGGTAATGATGGATTTCGGTACGCTCGAACTGGTCGATCCCGATAGCGTTTGGGCCGAAGGTGCTGAGGACTTTGCACCGTGGTTCCTGGCGCATTCCCAACAACTCGGCGATGTGCTGGGCCTGGAAGCTGGGCTTTCGGATGCACGCCAGTTCACCACCAAGAGCGCCACTGGTGTCCTCGGTCGTGATGACAATGGCGACGATGTTGTAGTCGTGCCGTCCAAGAGTTCGACCGCCGACGACTCCGACCTTGGGCGTGCCTTGGGAATGGCCGCCTCCTCAGGGGCTGGCTCGGTCGCACTTGTGTCCGCCTCGCTTGGTGAAGATCAGCTCAAGGCTCTCTCTTGGCTCAACAACCAGACCAAGAGTGCGGTCAAGTGGTACGGCATCGAGATGCGGGTGTTCAGGATTGCTGACTCGCCGGCAGCCATGCTGTTTGAGCTGGTCGCCTCACCGCCTCAGGATTAGACCCTCGGGCTGCGGAGGGATTCGGAGTGGCCGAGTTCAGGTTGCCAGGCAAGCTGATTGTGGAGGCCCTCGCTAGACGACCTTGCGGTCCTCATCTTCAGCGGACTTCGCTCGTAGGTCCGACATTTGGGAAAGCACGCTGGTGGCACCCTCTCCGATGCGGGGCAGCTTGCGCCCTCCCCGTTTCGAATAGATGCTGGTGTTTCCGTCGTCGTTAGAAACACGCTTTGCGTCCTCGCGGAGCTGTTGTGCTTCGGTTTCGGCTTCGGCACGAAGCCGCTCTGCCTCGCTCATCGCTTTTTCGGTCTCTGATTGGGCAATCTCATGAGACTCGGCCTTTTCACCTTCGGCCATGCCGAGCAGACGCATCGCTTCTTCTCTCATAGCCCGGGCCTCTGCTGCTGCCTGGGCGACGATCTCTGCCGCCTCAGCCTGTGCCTGCGCAATCAGCTCGGGGGCATCCGTCGAAATAATCTGAGGAGCGGGAGCCGGTGCGGGTGCTGGTGGCAGCGGTGGGGGTGTTGCCGCAGCGGTTTCTGCAGCCTTCTGCTCGGCTTCCAACAGCTTGGCCCATCTGGCGGCCATTTCTTCTTCGCGGGTTGCGATCCGCTTGACGCGGGAGCGGGCATCTTCCAGCTCGTGGACGGCTTCGGCGCGAACCTTTTTTGCCAGCTCGCGCGCCGATTTCAGCTGTGATGCTGCTTCCACCCTCATCTCTTGGACAGATTTTTGGGTTTCGATGTCGGTTGAAACTTCGACGCTCATCCCGTGCTTTCGATTGTGCGCTGTTCGGATTGCCCGAGTGCCTTCTCTTTGCCTATCGGCAGCTACGAGACGCTCTTAACGACCAGCATCCGTACGCAACGAATGACTAGTGCCTATTCGTGTCGTGTCGGAACGAGGAACTGACCAAAGGTGAGTTCCTCAAGTAGCCTTCGTTCTGTGGAAGGACGGCCCCCGCTAAGCGATCTGATGACCGAGCAAGAGTTTCATCGGTGGTACTGGACCATGGCCGAGTTGCAGCCGTTCGCCCGAAGTCTGAACGTGAGGGCCACTGGGGACAAAGCCGTGCTCACTGAACGAATCGCAGCTCGACTCGGGGGGCGGCCCCCGCCTGAGGAGACTAAATTGGGTTGTCCGACCCCGCAGCTGAGTGGATCGTTTTTCAGTGACACCGAGATCCCGAAGGGGCAGCGCTCTACTAACGAACTTCGGGCGTTTTTCGAAGCAGAGATCGGTCCGGCATTTCGTTTCAATGGTCACATGCGTGCCTTCCTTCTGGATGGAGGCTCCACGCTGGGTGACGCGGTTGCGTACTGGTACGCGACGGTGGGTACGGAGCTACCGCCACAATCGCAGAGTCTGGAGTTCAACATGTTCACGAAAGCGTGGCATCGGGCGCACCCGAGGGGCACAGCAACGGACTGCCGGACGGCGTGGGAGGCGTACCGGTTTGTCCCCGTCGATGAGCGCCCCGCGATCGGCTGAAGCGAGGAGTGGCAGCCGGCGATCGTATCGGCGCGGGCCTACAGGAAGGCCAGCAATGCCATCAATACGACAAAGGTCCCAAATCCTGCGATGGCCCGCATCTGGCGAGCATTGCTGCGCCCGGCGGCAAACTGTTCCCAGAGGAAGGCCACGACCACCCCTGTCGCCAAGCCACCGAGATGCGCCCGCCAGTCGATGTTGGGGATGAAGAGCGGAAGCGCCATATTGATCAACAGGATTCCGCCGAGTTGGTTGAACATGGCGCTGCCGGCCGCCGAACCACGCTGCCGATAAGCCGCATACAGCCAGGCACCAAACAGACCGAACAGGGCCCCCGATGCACCAACGCTGAATCCGCCAGCCGGGCCGAATAGGTACGTGGCCAGGCTGCCGCCGGCGGCACTTGCCAAATAGATGCCAGTGAAGGCCACAGAGCCAACCTGTCGTTCGAGACGGGGTCCGAATATGTACAGGAAGTACATGTTGAACAAGATGTGCATTATCCCGCCATGCAGGAAGGCTGCAGTGATGCCTCTCCACCACTCGCCGGCCTCGATATCGACGCCGCGCGCCGCAAAGTTGATGATCAAGTCGATTTCGATATCTGTCGACGCGAGTCCAGCTAGAAAGATCGCAACGTTGATGGCGATGAGCGAGAACACCACCGGGCTGGTCTGAAAGCTGGGGCCTGCGGTGATCGACCGAGCATGGACCACCTTTTGCTTGCCAGCAGCACGAACGCACTCCGGGCACTTCTGACCCACCGGGGCATCGTGGGAACAGTCCGGGCAGATTGGTCGGCCGCACTCACTACACGACAGATATGTGACCCGGTCGGGGTGTCGGTAGCAAACGGGTGTTGTTATTGCTTCGCTCATGAGGGATATAACCTACTTCATAGTGCTCTTTAGTCCCGAAGCGACAAAGTCCATCACAGGGCAGTAGTTGGCGCACGATTCCTGTACATTTGGCTGATGGGAGATCAACATGAGTGACGAGTCTCAACAACCGCAAACCCACCGCCAATTGGCCGTCGAACTCTTCAACAGAACCTGGGAGCTGCTCGACAAGGAGACACGCTCGGACGAGGATAAGGCCGAGATGCTCACCACGGCTTTCGCATCGCGCTACCACTGGCGCCAAGCCGGCGATGCCACAAACTTCAGCGTCAGCGATTGGCAGATATCTAGGGTCGCTGCCGTCATCGGTTATCCCGACCTCGCTCTCGAATATGGGAAGAGATCGCTGCTCGTAGCCTCGCTCGCCGGGCTTGGACCTTTCTACGTCGGCTACGCCCACGAAGCTCTCGCCCGGGCGGCACGTCTTGCCGGCAACCGCGACGATGTTGCGGAGCAGTTGGAGTTGGGCCATGAAATGCTTGGTCAGGTCGAAGATGCCGCCGAACGGGATCTGCTTGCCGCCGACCTTGATGAGATTGGTGGCGCCTAGGTTGTTTCCCGATCCACCATCAACAACGGTCCATCCCTGGGGTGACGCCGCGACGCCATACGAAGAGCTGGGTGAATCCGTTCTGCGGGATCTCGTTGACCACTTCTACGACCGCATCAACCACAGCTCACCCGCGTTGCGGGCCATGCATCCCCGCGACGACAGCAACTCCAGACGCAACCTCTACGAATTCCTCAGCGGGTGGATGGGCGGACCCAACTTGTATGCGGAGCGCAAAGGGCACCCTCGCCTCCGTATGCGTCATCTGCCGTTCTCGATCGGCGAGGCTGAGGCCAAAGAGTGGATGAGGTGTATGCGAGGCGCATTCGATGATGTCGGCGTCGGTGAGCCGCTGCGCAGCTATCTCGAAACTCGTCTCGACCAACAGGCGCACCACATGCGCAACACCGAGACCGATCTGGTTTAGCTCCCCACCCTTGCGATACTGCACACATGGCTACACGCGCTAAACGTCGTACCCGCCAAGGGTTGCTGGCATTCCTTCTGGTCGCCGCACTCACCCCCGCAGCCCTTGCCGATATCTCTATTGGCGGTTCGTTCGTCGATGACAACGGCAACGTTCACGAAGGCTATATCGAAGCGATAAGTGCGGCGGGTATCACCAAAGGCTGCAATCCGCCCCGGAACGACCGGTACTGCCCGGATGTCTCGGTGACCAGAGGGGAGATGGCGGCGTTCTTGACCAGAGCGCTCACCCTGCCGACCGCAACCACTGACTACTTCGGCGATGATGCCGGCTCGATATTTGAGGCCAACATCAACTCGTTGGCGGCGGCGGGGATTACCCGAGGGTGCAATCCTCCCGACAACACCCGGTTTTGTCCTGATGCGGCGGTTTCCCGAGAGCAGATGGCGGCCTTCTTGGTCCGAGCCTTCGAATACTCCGATCCCGGCCAGGGCAACTGGTTCACCGACGATGACGGGTCGCTGTTCGAAGCCGATATCGACAGGTTGCGGCAGGCCGGTGTCACCAAGGGCTGCAACCCACCTGCCAATACCTTGTTCTGTCCGACCGCCGAGGTGCGTCGCGATGAGATGGCATCCTTCCTCGGCCGTGCTCTCGGGCTGTCCCCTCCGGTTCCACCCTCATCCACAGATGCGTGCGTCCAGCCGGACACCACGGTCGCTCCCATCCGGCAGATCACCGTGACCCCTGGCCAGCAGCCAACTCTTGCCGAGGCCTTTGCTACCGCCCAGCCGGGTGACCAAATTCTGCTGGAGGCGGGTACCCATCTCCAGAGCGGCAATCTGGCCATCAACCGCTCGGGAACCGCCGACAACTGGATCGAGATCAAGGCGGCGCCCGGAGCCTCACCAATCATCGACCTGAGTTCGACAGGTGAGTTCCGGATCAGCGGATCGTATGTAGCGCTGGTTGGTGTCGATATCCGCAACGGCGGAGGCAATAACCTGCATATCGCTCCCGACTCGAGCGATGTGCACCATGTGTACGTCGCGAACACCGTCATCCATGATCTTGCCTGGGGACCGGGTGCCGCAATCAAGATCAACCGGAACAACGCGGCCGATGCCGGCGTGGGTTTGATCTGCCTGGAAGGCAATGACGTCAGCGAGGCCATAAGTAACGCCGTCATCGATGGTGTCGGTGTTGATGGTGCGGTTGTCATCGGAAACGATATCCACGACAACGCAGTTGGCAGCCATGGCATCTTCTTCAAAGGTGGGTCTGCTGACATCCTGATCGAGGGCAATGTGATTCGGGGCATCCGCGGCAACGCCGCACTGCAACTAGGTGGGAGCACCAGAGCGGCGTTTTGGAACCCGCTCTATCCCGCTTGGGAGGGTGTCGATCAGATCGCCCGCAACAACATCATCACCGACTTTGATGATTCCGCCGTTGAGATTCGGGGAGTAGACGGTGCCACCGTCTACAACAACACCATTGTCACGCAGAGCAATTTTGCGATCTTCCGCCTCCAAGTCGGCAACAACGCCTCCGGCGGGTCCAGCGGCAATGACAACATCTACATCAGCAGCAATCTGGTTGTCGCAACCGGCGGGGATCCTCAATACGCCAGGAACGATGGTGGCAGCGCAGCGATTGTTTTTGGCCCGCAACTATGGGCAGGCACGTTGCACAACTCGGGTGCGGCAACACCGGACATCCCCAGCTTCCCGCATCCTGACGATGCGGTCGTCGGCGCCGGTTCGCTAGCGACGGTACTGGTAGACCCGACAGTTGCGAACGTCACCGGCTTTGCCGATGCGATAGGGCAGTACACCCCGGTGCCGGGCAGTGCGGCGCTCGGCGCTGCCGAGGTCCTTGCCGACGTCGCCAGGGACATTCTTGGCGGACTCAGATCGGCCACGGATCCGACCTTTGGTGCTGTCGAGAACCCTTGACCGCTGGCATGCCCATAATGTCGGCATGAGCCAATCGCCGATCACCCGTCGTCGTTTCCTTGCGTCGTCCCTGGCCGCTGTCGCGGCTGGTGCAACCGGTGCGGTGGCGTGGCTGACCAGGTCATCTGGTGAGACCAGGGTCGCCGCGCCGACTACGTCGGCGGCGCCGGCACCAACCACGTCGGCGGCACCGACGACGTCGGTGGCACCAACGACGTCAGTGGAACCGACCACAGCGACAACAACCGTCGCGGCGCCGACAACCACACCTCGGCCAACTACGACCACGACCGAGGGTCTGGCTGTGGTTCCGATCGAGGTGGTGTGCCGCGAGTCATGGGGAGCGCTAATCGCCTCTGGTGAGTTCACTGCACACACAATCGATCAGATCACCGTCCATCACACTGCGGTTGTGCTCGACTCGAACACGGACGCTCCGGCACGGGCCAGGCAACATCAGCAATATCACCAGAGTCTGGGATGGCCCGATCTCGCCTACCACTACCTGATCGATAGCAACGGGCATATCTACGAGGGCAGGCCCGTGGACTATGTCGGTGACACCGCAACCAACTACGACCCGACCGGTCACTTCCTTGTGTGCTGTGAAGGAGACTTCAACCAGCAAGAGATCGGGGAGGAGCAATACCGTTCCCTCGTCCAGCTTGTGGCGGGGAGCCATGGAGTTCGAAATAGACCCCAACACAGTTCGCGGGCATCGGGATCTTGCCACTACTAGCTGCCCCGGTGACAACCTCTACGCATTGGTGGCCGACCAAACGCTTGCCAAAGATGTCTCCGCAGCGATCGCCGGTCCGGCGCTCCAATTGGGCGAGGTTTGTGGAGTTGAGGGAGCGAGCCTGGTTGCTGCGATCGAGAATGGCTCCGTCTAGCGGGGTGTTGGAACCAAACTCCTGCGCCAAACGTCATATCCGTAGTGGCGCCACGGCGCGCCCGAAAAAGGTCGGACCACTAATGAGTTTTCGTCAGAAGACGGGTACGCTGGTCCGACACATACCGGAGGTGAAGTGGTGAAACGGGTATATGTAGTTCTCGTTGCGATTGGGCTTACGGTTGCGGCGTGCGGCGGGACAACCGATGACACCACCGTTGCGTCCGCGGCCCAGGAGACGCAGGCCACTTCAGGTGCGACGACATCGTCGGAGGCGCCGGCAACCGAGACCGAGGGGAGCGACGGGGAACTCGACCTCGGGGAGGATGGCGTTCTTACGCTTGAGGATTTCATTCCGGGGGGAGCCACCGACTACGAAGAGATCGATTGGCGTGAGCAGGAAGTCGCCATCCTGGCCCAGAAAATGGACGTTGACGAAGAACTTGATCGCCTGGATGCCCATGTTGAAGAGGCCTATCGGGTGTTGGCATTAACGGAACCTGTTGGCCGGCGGCTGGATTTTC
>RCND010000211.1_pt1 | contig 33443 bp, 23 predicted proteins | sample 2041351 | NCBI WGS metagenome assembly RCND01 (sample SAMN09708230, study PRJNA481090) | Marine sediment metagenome, whole genome shotgun sequencing project. | biome: marine sediment; feature: ocean; material: sediment; isolation source: Sewage treatment plant 12B marine sediment (STP12B) ... | reverse complement strand
AAAGAACCACTAGACTATTAAGGCTTTTACTCGTCTAAACGCTCAAATTGCCATTGTTGATTATCTCTTCCATGAAATGGCCATGTAATTACCGTGGTTCCTGCTGCAGTCCTTCGCCCAAAAACATCAGCATATTTATTATCTGAAAGGTTTCTAATATAGAAATAACCGTCTTCTGCACCGGGTTCTATGGCCCATTGCTGACTAGTTTCTCCTTCATAGTCCCCCTGTTGAACATTATTATAACGAGACCCCGGAGCTATTTGAAATACCTTATTGGAATAGGTAGATCTAATAACATAAGCACCTGAGTCAAGAATTTCTAAATTCCATTGCTCATTTTCAGCTTCCCCAGCGGTACTCTGTTGCACTATATCAATTGCGTTTTCCGTAGATAGACTATTCAGAGCCAAAGCACGACCACTATGTCTTGCCCTAATACTATAATTACCTTCTGGTACAATTTTACTTTCATCCGATCTGATCTTACTTATAATTTGTAAACCAGATCTACCTGAGGCTGCAAATACATAATCACCGTCGGCAACTACATAATTGATAGAGCCACTTAACTCAACAACACCCATTAAATCTACAATATCATTTGTTACTTTAATAGCTAAACCAGCTCCTCCATTAGCCATAAGTGTAGTACTACCATTAACAGCGATGGCATTTGTCACTTTATCAGAAAAAGCAATATTATCAGGATCTACAAGAATTGGGAGACGCTCTTCAAGGTCTCCAGTATTTATGTTATACACTCCCGTACCTTGCTCGCCTTCAGGCACAAACAGTTGATTATCTTTCAAGGCAATAGTTCGTTTAGCATCTACGGAAAAATTAGTGCTCGTATTTATTTGTGAAATTATATTTAGGTCATTGTCAAGTATCTTGACACCTGTATTAGCATCTAAAACAGCTAACCTTCCGTTTTCAGAAGCTACGGAGCGTAAGTCATCAAATGTAATTTCATTTAACTTCGAAAAGCTAGCGCTATCATATTTGGCAACAACCCCATTTTCACCACTAGACACGAAAAAAGCGTTATTCATTTTAGTAATACCTGTAGCAGTATTTCCTTGTTGGTAGAAGTAATTGACATCGTTCAAATCAATGACACCGTTGAAAACTCCAATTTTAGCAATGTAAGATTCATCTGTAGCATCAAATACTCTTGCAGCATCTACACTTCCTAAAACATACAAATAACCATTGTCATATAAAATAACATTAGCATCTCTATCATGCATATACATTCTAGAAACTAAAACTGGTTGTAATGGATTGCTTAAATCAATAACATCTACAGCACCAGCAAACGTTTGACCTATTGTATTATAGGAAACATATGCGAAATTATCTTCATAATCTACATGTGTAGCAGTAAGGTTAGAACTGGTATCAAACTCAGGTCTTGATACTTGGCCTACCAAATTAAGATGAAAATCACTCGTTGATTTTGAAAGTAGTCCTGCACTTTTTCTGGATATTTCATGCTCAAAATAAATACTTAAAATACCGTTACGGTCGTTGTTAATTCCATTTGAGAGTACCGCATTATTTTCTTCTATCGTAAGGTCTATTCTTGGATTTTCTACATCGAAAACGGTTGTTTCATCGGAACAACCAGTAATAACGAATAATGCAATTAATACTACTGCTGATATCTTTTTCATGGCAATTTGGACTAATAGTTGATTTTTGATATTCTAAAAACTCTATGATTCTATGTTTATTGCTTAATTATGAGCCCTTTCGATAAAATACATGGTCCAACAATAAGTTAGATAGAGCATCTCGGCTTAAAAAATAACGTGTAAGAAATGGTTTAAGAAGTCCATTTCGCTAGAAGGGAAAAGGAACTTAAATTCAAATATTATTGCTTGGCTTTACCAATCCCTTAATTAATAGTAACAGTTTATAAAAAATACTAAAGCGAATATGGTCCTAAACCCTATAGGGATAATGGCACTAAAAGTAAAGGTTGAACCCATATTTTAAAACTGTAAGTTTTGAACCCTGCTATAATTCTATAGCCCCTAGACAAGGGAAAGAACTGTTTGGAATATGTACTGAGACTAGCCCCTAACCTATTTTTGGACTGAGTACCTTTTTAATGGCTCCTACCAATTGATAGATTGAAAAGAAAATAAGGCACAAGATACTTCCAAAAAGTATGGGGATAATAGCTCCAAAGGTAAATGCGGAACCAAGAACCCAACCCAAAAAATATTCTGATTTATACAACGGAAAGATAAAGGCCAATAGAAAAATTAAGCCCATAATGTAATCAGTAATGTCAATTCCATTCATAAAACTAACCGAAATACTAATAGCAAACAGTACACCCCCGAATAACCGTAAAATAACTAGTTTTAGTGATTCTTTATTCTCACTTTGATTTAGCCTTTTAGAAATACGGAACAACAAAAAATAAGTAAAGAAAGGCAGCACAATAGCACCCCACCAATTAGGAATACCTGGCATATCCTTACTATGAAAAATATAATGTACAGGTATACCATCGTGGGTATAATCCCATGCAATATGTCCCCAAATCAATAGGGTAACTAGTGTGGTTATTAAAATTCTAACTTTCTGAGATAATAGATTTTTCATTGGTTTTGATTTGATTGATGTGCACATATGACGCAGGTTCAGCTCATTTGTTACGGCATAATTTGACTAGTTAGCAAAATAGGGGTGTTGGACGATTATTAATTTCGATATAACAGATAACTTATTGAACCACTGTTAACACCTTTTTAAGAAATTCACCTTTGCTTTTTCCTATATTTAGGCGACTAATTAAAGGACCAACAATGACAAAAAAACTACTGCTTGCAACACTGCTTGCGGCTTCCTTGTATGTACAAGCCCAAGAAGACAAAAAAGACACCAAGAAATGGGACGTCTCTAGCCCTGGGTCTGAATTCAACTATAAAGACCATAGTTTTACTACAAACGAAGGTACTTGGATGAATTTGGATGTTAGTCCAAACGGAAAAACCATCGTATTTGATATGCTGGGTGATATATACTCCATGCCTATTAGTGGTGGTAAAGCAACCGCTTTGCGAAGCGGAATCCCTTTTGAGGTACAACCAAGATTTAGCCCAGATGGGAAACAAATCGCTTTTACCAGTGATGCAGATGGTGGAGATAATATATGGGTGATGAACCTAGACGGCTCGGATGCGAAAGCGGTTACCAAAGAAAGTTTCCGTTTGCTGAACAACCCGTATTGGACACCAGATGGAAACTATATTGTTGCTAGAAAACACTTCACGTCGCAACGTTCACTTGGCGCTGGAGAAATTTGGCAATATCACAAAGCAGGCGGTACAGGCATACAATTAACCAAACGTAAAAACGACCAACAAGACGTAAACGAACCATGTATTTCGCCAAACGGCAAATATCTCTATTATAGCGAAGATGTATATCCAGGCGGTAATTTTCAATACAATAAAGACCCCAACAAACAGATTTATGCTATAAAAAGGTATGAATTTGAGACTGGTAAAACCGCAATCATAACCAGAGGTCCAGGAGGAGCTGCTAGACCTCAACTATCTAGAGACGGAAAGCTGATGGCATTTGTAAAACGTGTTCGCACAAAAACCGTTCTATTTCTTCACGATTTAGCTACGGGAGAAGAGTGGCCGCTTTTTGACGATTTAAATAAAGACCAACAAGAGGCTTGGGCCATATTTGGTGTCTACCCTAATTACAGCTGGTTACCAGGAGACAAGGAACTGGCTTTCTGGAATAAGGGGAAAATTCATAAAATAAATATTAATACACTAGAAGTTACCAATATCCCTTTTAGCGTGGATGCGACTATACCCATTGCCGAGACCGTTCATTTTAATAATCTAGTGGATATGGATACGTTTAATCCTAAAGTGATTCGCCATGCGGTGACTTCTCCTGATGGAAAAATGCTGGTATTCAATGCGCTGGGTCATTTATGGTCTAAAAAGTTACCAAATGGTAAACCAAAAAGATTAACTGATGCCACAGATTTTGAATCTGAGCCTTCATTTTCACCAAACGGTAAGGAATTGGTTTTTGTAACCTGGAACGATTCTCAATTAGGAACGGTATGCAAAATTCCCTCACAAGGTGGTACTGCTATTAAAATAACAACAGAAAAAGGTATTTTCAGAAACCCAGTATTTAGTCCGTCTGGAAATCAAATTGTTTTTCATAAGGAATCCGGTAATTCCGATCAAGGACTGAGTTTTGGTAAAAATGCTGGTATCTATACCATAAATAGTGATGGAAGCAATTTAAAACGACTTACTAGGGAAGGTGAATATCCACAGTATACTGTGGATGGTAGTAGAATTTTCTATCAAAACGGAGGTACCTATTTTGGAAGTCTTACCAAAGAACTAAAATCAGTTAACCTAAACGGAGAAGAAGAGCGAACACATATAAAGTCTAAATATGCAAACCGACTCGTGCCAAGCCCAGATAACAAGTGGATTGCATTTACAAACCTTCATAAGGCCTACATTGCACCTTTATTACTGAATGGGAAGACCATAGATCTAGATTACAAATCTACTATAGTCCCAGTTTCACAAATTGCTAAAGATGCTGGTATCAACTTGCATTGGTCTACAGATAGTAAAACCATACACTGGACATTAGGAGATGCTTATTTCTCTAATAACATTAAAGACCGATATACCTTTTTACCTGGCTCTCCCGAGACCGTTGCTAAAATGGATTCTGTTGGCACCAAAGTAGGACTAACAGCTAAAATAGATAAGCCTACCGGCAAAATAGCCTTTACTAACGCCCGTATTATTACTATGGAAAACGGGGAGGTAATTGAAAACGGAACACTTATCGTTAATGGCAACAAGATAGTATCGATAGGAAAAGTTTCCGATATTACTGTACCATCAGACGCAAAAGTATATGATGTATCAGGCAAAACCATAATGCCAGGTATTGTAGATGCACATGCACATATTGGTGGTTTCCGTTACGGACTAACCACCCAAAAACATTGGCAATTCTATGCTAATTTAGCTTTTGGGGTGACCACAGCGCATGACCCTTCTGCAAATTCGGAATCCATCTTTGCCATGGCAGAACTTATTAAAAATGGTCAAATGGTTGGTCCAAGATTGTATTCTACGGGTATCATTCTATATGGTGCAGAAGGTGATTTTAAAGCTACAATAAACAGTTTGGATGATGCACGTTCCTCTATCCGAAGAACAAAAGCATACGGAGCACAGTCTGTTAAGAGTTATAACCAGCCTAGGAGAGAACAGCGCCAACAGGTAATGCAAGCTGCGCGTGAATTAGGGATCAATGTAGTCCCAGAAGGTGGTTCTACATTTTATACGAATATGACCATGATTATGGACGGTCATACAGGGGTGGAACATAATATCCCAGTAGCACCGGTATATAAAGATGTATTAGAATTATGGAAGACAAGTAAAACCGGCTACACTCCTACCCTCATCGTTAATTATGGCGGTATGAACGGAGAATATTATTTTTACCAAAAAGATAAGGTTTGGGAGAACGAAAAGTTATTAAAATACACCCCTAGAGCTATTGTAGATGCGCGATCAAGACATCGTACTATGGTACCTGATGAGGAGTATGAAAACGGGCACATACTCGTATCTAAAACTGCAAAAGAACTAACAGATGCTGGTGTTAAGGTCAACTTAGGCGCACATGGTCAGTTACAAGGGCTTGGTGCGCATTGGGAACTATGGTTACTGCACCAAGGTGGTATGACGAATATGGAAGCGTTAGAAGCCGCTACCATTAACGGAGCGCGTTATATAGGCGCTGGAAACGAAATAGGCTCTTTAAAAGAAGGCAAACTGGCAGATATCATTGTTTTAGATAAAAACCCCTTGGAGGACATTCGTAATTCGGAATCCGTAACACATACTATGGTAAACGGCAGACTTTACGACACTGCAACGATGAATGAAATTGGAAATACAGCGGCGGATAGAGGGCAATTTTGGTGGGAGAACAGCAAATACAACGGTTCTTTTCCTTGGCATGAGGAAGCGCAGAGTTTTACCGTGCCCGGGTGTGGTTGTCATTTGGGACATCAGTAGTTTAAAGTTTAAATAAAATAGTATAATCAATTAGAAATCAGTAATTTAAATACAACTATTTAATATATATATTCAATGAAGTACCTTTTACAATCTTTAGTTTTCCTTTTTAGTATTAGTACGGCACTTGCCCAAAATTTCGATATGAAATTGATGCAAGACCTAAAACCTAGAAATATTGGGCCTGGCGGTATGAGTGGCCGTGTAACGGCAATAGATGCCGTACACTCCAATCCTGAAGTCATGTATGTGGGCACGGCTTCGGGTGGACTCTGGAAATCTACTTCGGGTGGTATCAAATGGGACCCCATTTTTGATAATGAACTCACCGCATCTATAGGTGCTGTGGCGATTCAGCAATCTAACCCTTCTGTTATTTGGGTAGGAACTGGGGAAGGGAATCCCAGAAACAGCCTTAATGGTGGTTACGGGGTGTATCGTTCGTTGGACGGTGGTAAATCTTGGAAATCCATGGGGCTAGAAAAAACACGGCATATACATCGGATAAAAATCGACCCAACAGACCCCAACACTGTTTATGTTGGGGCCATAGGCTCTCCATGGGGCGAACATGCAGAACGTGGTGTTTACAAAACTACAAACGGTGGAGAAACATGGGACAAAATTTTATTTGTAAATAATAAAACTGGTGTTGCAGATATGGTCATGGACCCTACCAATCCAAATAAGCTGATAGTGGCTATGTGGGAGCATAAGCGCGACCCTTGGTTCTTCAATTCCGGTGGAGAAGGAAGTGGTATGTACATGACCCATGATGGTGGAAAAAACTGGAAAAAAATTACAGAAGAAGACGGACTTCCAAAGGGAAATCTTGGGCGAATTGGTATTGCCATTGCTCCTGGAAAACCAGATATCGTCTACGCTTTGGTCGAGGCAAAGAAAAACGCATTGTACAAATCAGAAGATGGCGGATTTAAATGGAAGATGATTAATAACAAAGCCGATATTGGTAACAGACCATTTTACTACTCAGAAATATACGTAGACCCACAAAATGAAAATAGGGTGTATTCTGTATTTACCTATATAAACGTATCCGAAGATGGCGGCAAGAACTTTAAAGAGCTTATGCCAGCCTACAGAGCTAATAATGGCGTGCATCCAGACCACCACGCGTGGTGGATACATCCGGAAAACGGACAGTTTATGATGGACGGGAACGATGGCGGAATGAATATTACCAGAGACGGTGGAAAATCATGGCGTTTTGTTGGTAATATTCCTGCAGCACAGTTTTACCATATTAATGTAGATAATGAGTTTCCGTACAATGTGTACGGTGGTATGCAGGACAATGGTTCTTGGCGAGGTCCAGCCTATGTATGGCGAGATCAGGGTATACGTAATAGCTACTGGCAAGAAATAAGCTTTGGTGATGGTTTTGATGTCGTACCAGATTTGGACAACTCTCAGTTTGGCTATACCATGAGTCAGCAGGGAAGTGTTTCCCGTTATGACCATATAACAGGAAACAACTATACGGTACGCCCTACCCCACCCGATGCAGATACAAAGCTTCGGTTTAACTGGAACTCTGCCATTGGGCAAGACCCATTTAATAATAGCACTGCCTATTTTGGGAGTCAGTTTGTGCATAAAACTATAGATAAGGGTCTTACTTGGAGTATTATTTCTCCAGATTTGACCACCAACGACCCTGAAAAACAGAAACAAAGCGAAAGTGGTGGATTAAGTATGGATGCCACGGGAGCAGAAAACCATACGACTATTCTTGTCATTGAACCTTCTCCTTTAGAAAAGGATATGCTTTGGGTAGGAACGGATGACGGAAAAGTACATTATACTCAGAATGGCGGCACCACCTGGATTGAGGTTACTCAGAATATAAAAGGACTACCCGCCGGAAGCTGGATTCCACAGATAAAAGCATCCAATAAAAACAAAGGGGAAGCGCTATTAATTGCCAACGACTACCGTAGGTTTAATTACACGCCATACGCCTACAGAACTAAAAACTACGGAAAAACATGGGAACGTATTGTAGATGCCAATGATGTACAAAGCTATACCCTAAGTATCGTGGAAGATATAGAAAACCCAAATTTGCTGTTCTTAGGAACCGATGACGGCCTCTATATTTCTTTTGATGCTGCTGCAAACTGGCAAAAATGGACAGAAGGTTTCCCCACAGTTTCTACCAAAGATTTAGTGATTCATCCAAGGGAGCATGACTTGGTTATCGGCACCTTTGGCCGCGCCGCTTGGGTTATGGACGATATACGTCCCCTAAGGGCCGTTGCCGCAAATAAATCAATTCTGCAAACAGATGCTACACTTTTTAATCCACCTACCGCATACCAGGCAGCATATCAGCAACCAACTGGAAGTCGGTTTGGAGGAGATGCGATGTATAACGCAGAAAATAAAAAAAAGGGTGCAATGATTACCTACTTTTTGAAGGAAGGGAAAAAGAAAGAGGCCGACAAGAAAGCTGATGATGACGAAGAGAAAGACACCGATACGGAAACTCCCGAATCAATGGAGGAAGTAAAAGAAAAGTTGACTGGAGTACAGAAAAAGGATTCCGTACAGTTTGATATTTATGATGGCACACGGTTAATACGAACTCTAAAATATAAAACGCCTGAAAAAGCAGGTTTTCACAGAATCTATTGGGAAATGGACGAAAAAGGACCGGACAGACCTTCGCGTTCTATTGCCAAAAATAAAAAAGAAGGTGGAGGTATGGATGTTAAACCAGGAACCTACACCATAAAAATGAGTTTTGGCGAAGTGATGGACGAGGCGATAATTTCCGTTAAATCTGACCCTAGAATACCTGTAAACACCGCTGTTATCAGCGAGGTGTATACCACTGGGAAAAGCATAGAAAAAATGAACCAGACCGCTGCAGATGCAGTTAAGCAATTGGTGGAAAGCAAAATAGTGGCTGAAAAATATAGCAAAGACCTAAAAGAACTGGACGAAAAAAAGTATACCGACCAGATCAAGGCATCAAAAGCTATTGTAAAAGAGGTAGATTCTATCATAGCCCTTTATTTAGGAACCGTAGACAAACGCCAAGGTATTACCCGTAATCCTGAAATTACGGTAACGCAACGTATTAGAACCGCTAGCTATTATACCAATAGCCGAAAAACAGGTATTACGAAAACAGAACGTGACCTTATTCGTTATGCGGAGGTTGAACTAAAAAGTGCTCTAGAGAAAACCAATACATTCTTTAGCGACAAATGGAAAGTATATAGGGGAGCTATAGAAAAATTAAACGTTTCCCCGTTCAAAGAAACCGAAAGCTTTTCGCTTGATTAAAACTTCGAAGCAGCAGGCATAATGTAAGTAATTACATTTATTTTGGATAGAAACTTTGTGAAACAGCTATTACGGTTAAATTCAACCTAAAAGATAGGTGTTTCACAAAGAATCCAACAGCAGTAGGATTTAGCAATACCAAGCTATTTAAAAGAGTTGGTAAAGCGTAGTTACAACAACTCCTTTTCTGTCCTTTAAATGAACTGATTCTAGTTGTTTTTCAGATAGTACCTTAAAATTAAACGGTGGAGCAGTTAGGTTGATTCCACTATTTTTTTTCAGTCTAATTCCCTGCCCTGAAATAATATCTTTATTTGATGTGAATCCCCCTTCGGGAACATGTTCCGTTAGAACTACATATTTAAAATCCGTGAGCTTTCGCAACACAGCGTTTACTTCAGCATTAGATAAATGTTGTAACACCTGCCTTAATACTGCACAATCTCCTGAAGGCAAATCATCTACTGCAATATCCAAACATTGGAATTCTAAATTTTCTTGGTTAAATTTCTCTTTGTTATGCGCAATAAGTGCTGGAACAATATCCACGGCAATATACTTCTTGGTATGCGTAACCAATTCTTTCCCTACGTTAAAATCTCCACAGCCTAAATCACAAACGACCAGAGGATTTTTAAAAGAGTTCAAAAATGAAGTAAGTACCCTTAAATACGGATTTACAAACTCTGGATTATGAGAACCCACACCCGAATAAAACGCCCCCGTAGTACTGCCCCAAAGTTTTAGAGCATATACCTGTTCCATGACAGCTTTGGTTGGCCATGGCTTTTTCGCTTTCCGAGTTTCTTTTTTGTCCATGTTCCTTAAAAAGCTTCAGTTATGTAAAATATAGCATTGCACACGCTTGGGTTGTACTGTTAAAGGTACCCATAAGGAAGTAAATGAATCTATCTATTATAATAGTTATAGCTGCAAGGATGTGGTTGTATTGGTCAATTGAAGTTACGTGGTACTTTTATAGAAAAAACCAATGATGAAAAGTCTGATTAAACAAAAGGCAATCCACAGTTATCCTTTTTCAGCCAATGCTGTAGTGGTTTCTTCTTTATAGATTTTTTGCACGATAGCGTGTAAATCCGGAATTACGTTTCTAGCTAATTTGGAATTACCATTGAGTAACACACAGATTCCTAAATCGGATGCTGGATATACCGCAATTTCGTTTCTGTAGTTATTTACACTACCGCCATGGTGCCAAACAGTTTCAATATCGGGAGCATCTGCTTTTTGGTATTCATGAATGCGCCATCCAAAACCGTAGGATGATTTAACATGTCCATCCCAACGTTGGTAATATTTGTTTTTATTCTTAAACGTTATAAAAGGCTCAAAAGCCTGCTTCATAGAAACCGATTCCAATACATCAGGATTATGACCGAGTAAAAACCGCATCCATTTGGCCATATCTACGGAACTTGCATTGATTCCTCCTGCCAATACAGCGTTGTAATATTTATCCGTTAACGGCGTTGCCCTCCAACTTTTTCCATTTCTTCTATGCGGCAACGCCACATTTTTTTCTTGAAGCAAATCAGCATGGTTCATAGAGATATGCGACATACCCAAAGGCGTGAAAAACCTATCTGTTAATAATGTTTTAACATCGGCACCGGCAGCCTTCTGCATTACTTCTTGCCCTATTGCGAACATTGCGTTTTGGTAGCTGTATTGTTGACCTGGAATACTAATGGGTGCGACCTCATCGAACCGATTGGCAATTTTAGCTACGGATATGCCCGCCTCTACCAAATTCGTAAAGCTATGATATGGCGTTCCGGAGGTATGAGAAAGAATGTGTTCAAATCTTACACTTTTAGTATTATTTTCGTCCCCAAAGCTAAAATCAGGTAAATACTTCACTATCTGATCATCGAAACTTAATTTACCTTCGGACTGTAAACTTGCAGCCAAAACTCCTCCAAAACCTTTGGACAAGGAACCTAGTCGAAATACAGTCTCGCCATCAACTACAGTATTTTCATTCACACTCCGTTTTCCAAATCCATCAGAAATCAAAATGGAATCTCCCTGTACGATACTTACACCTACGCCAACGATATCTCCAGCAGCTAGTGCCTTTTGGAAATATGTATTCAAGGCCTCTTTTAATTGGTCTTGCTGCGCTGTATATATTTTTGATTCTTCCTTACGGATAGTATCTAAAACTAAATCCTGCACAGAAACAGTTTGATTAGTCGTATTTGAGGCTTCTATAAAAGCAGTGGTTGTGATATATAATGCCACTATAAATGAAGCGACAAGTAAGAATCTAATACGTTGCACTGGTTCCTTGGGTTTTAATTAATCTTAAATTAAGTTGCATTTTAATCTGGTACTTCTAAAGGAACGCAACTATTACAAAAATGTTTTGTTTTTTAATCTTTTAACTTAATGCTTTCGTGTTAAAGCAGTTAGAATCGGATTGATTATTTCAACGCTGTTGTTCATCCTATAAAAAAACAGCCAGCAGATGGCGACTCTAATTTTGAACTATAAAACTCAGGTTAAGATAAGTAAAGTCAGTATATAATTACAATTATTAATGGCGAAATACTACTAAAAAGCAGGGAATCAACAGCTTTTATTAATTCGCTTGTATACCAAACACATATAATCCCACGTTATGTAAGAATTATCTTATTAATTAATTTTATGAAAATATACCAACAACAGTATACCAACGTTGAAGATCTAAGCAATTTGGTTATGGATTTTATACCAGATATATTCTTCATTTTTATCTCTCCACAATTTACCAATCCAAAGAATTTTATAAAAAAACTTCATCTTCAATTTCCAAATACTTTAGCTATTGGTTGTTCTACTGCTGGCGAAATACTAGGCAATGAAGTATTGGACGGTACCGTAGTGTTAACAGCAGTAAAGTTTGAGAAAACCAAATTAAAGCTAGTACATACAGATCTCGGAGATCATGAAATGGATAGTTATAAGACCGGAAAGACCATTAGTGAGTCACTTCATCAGGAAGACCTTAGACATATTTTTGTCCTAAGTGATGGTCTGGAAGTCAATGGGGCAGAATTAGTTACCGGTTTATATGATAACCTGAATAAATCGGTAAGCATAACAGGAGGTTTGGCAGGAGATGGGGCCGATTTCAATAATACGTTTATCGTGTATAATAACGAAATTGCGTCTAGAAAAGTAGTAGCCTTAGGACTTTACGGTACGGGTTTAAAAGTTGGTTTTGCATCCAAAGGTGGTTGGGACAGTTTTGGAATAGAAAGACTGGTAACTAAATCCGATAAAAATGTGCTACATGAATTGGATGGCGAACCAGCGTTGGAGCTTTATAAATCTTATCTAGGTGATAAAGCCAAAGACCTTCCGGGCTCAGGGCTACTGTTTCCATTAAGTATGCGCGATAAAAACCAAGGTACACCTGTGGTGAGAACCATCCTTGGTATAGATGAAGAAAATAATAGTTTAACATTTGCCGGCAACATTCCAGAGGGCTCTTATGTTCGGTTAATGAAAGCGAACGTAGATCGCATCATCAATGGCGCAGAGGAATCCGCCATAACATGCAGAAAGAGTATGGATGATGAACAGCAATTAGCTTTTCTAATTAGCTGTGTAGGCCGCAGGTTGGTCTTAAAACAACTTGTGGAAGAAGAGGTAGAGGCAGTTAACGAACAGCTTGGTGAGGGTATTTACACCACAGGATTCTATTCTTATGGTGAAATTGCTCCTTTCGATGAATTTTCACCATGTGAACTGCATAACCAAACCATGACCATTACGACCCTTGCAGAATGAAACGATACCACCGATTACTAAATAGGCAACTAAAGAAAACTAATTTGACTAACAACCAATTAGACAACTTAGCTCCATTTTTGGAACAAATCAACGAAGCCTATGTAGCCTTTGACAACGACCTTAACCAAACCGAAAACGTCCTAGAAAAAAGTTCTCAAGAGCTTTTTTTAGCAAATAAGCGACTAATTTCCAAAATTGACGCTGTTTCTAATAGATTGTCTAAAGTTGCGGAAAACATTAAGGATGTGATTTTCGAAATAGACCTAGAAGGTAATTGGAAGTATCTTAATCCTGCTTGGGAAAAACTTTCTGGTTATACGGTTGCCGAATGTCTAGGGAAGCCTTTTTATGAAAAGAGCTATACTTTAGATGGAGAACACATTATAAATTTGATTGATTTAGAGCAACTAAATTTAAATATTCAACGTAATGTTTTACAGGTGCAAACAGCACACAAGGAAACTAAATGGGTAGATGTTTCCGTAAAAGGGATTATCAATAAAACTGGCACACTGGAAGGCTATATTGGAACAATTGTAGATATTTCAGATTTAAAAAAGACAGAAATTGAACTGCTCAATGCAAAAGAAAAAGAGACCTTAGCCAACCGGGCTAAGGATGATTTTTTATCTACAATGTCTCACGAAATACGAACTCCTTTAAATGCGGTAATAGGTATTAGTCATTTATTGCTATTAGAAAACCCCAAACCAGAACAATTAGAAAATCTTCAGACCTTAAAATATTCATCAGAACATTTATTAGGTCTTGTAAATGATATTTTGGATTTCAACAAAATCTCCTCAGGTTCTTTAGACTTAGAAAAGGTAGAATTCAGTGTTACCCATTTGCTTAACGGTATACAAGGTATTTTTAATAATCGAGCCAAAGCAAAGAATATACGGTTCGCTATCAAAAAAGATAACCTACTGCCAGATGTGCTAATGGGAGATTCTGTTCGTATTTCACAGATACTTACCAACTTGGTTAGCAACGCTTTAAAGTTTACAGAAAAAGGTAGGGTAACTCTTGATCTTGAAATTGCGGCAGAAACCGAGGAAACCTGCCTTTTAGAGATTTTTGTAAGGGATACTGGAATAGGAATCCCTTTGGAAAAGCAAGAAAGAATATTCCAATCCTTTGCTCAAGCAAATTCTGATACGACTAGAATATATGGGGGTACTGGACTAGGATTAGCTATTTGTAGGCAATTACTAGAATTAATGGGAAGCACACTTCATGTTGATAGTGCGGAAGGTAAAGGCTCTACTTTTAGTTTTTTGTTACAACTAAACAAAGGAACAAAAGAGTCAACCTTAACTTCTAATAACGAACACGGTTTGCTAGAAGGCAAAGAAGCTCCCGACCTAGATGGTGTGAAAATACTAGTTGCCGAAGACAATAAAGTAAACATTATGGTCATTAAAAAATTCCTCTCTAAATGGCATGTGGACTACGATATTGCCGAAAATGGAGAGATTGCTTTTGAAATGGCTAAACAAAACAGCTATGACCTTGTATTAATGGATTTACAAATGCCGGTTATGAATGGATTTACATCATGTAAATTAATAAAGGAATCTTCCAATTCCCTAAACAGGGATATTCCCATATATGCCCTTTCTGCATCAACAGGTGCTGATATAAAAAATGAAATAAAGGATAATAAAATGGACGGACTAATTTCTAAACCGTTTAACCCAAATGAATTACATCAGAAATTGAGCGACATTATAAAAGAGGCAAGGGCAAAGCTCAAAAGCAATGCCCGAACCTAAAAAATTAAAGAATATAATCCGTGCTCACGAAATTGGAGAGTTTGGTTTCCAGAAGTTGTTGTATGACTTCTGTATTAAGGTCGTTATCCTTAAAAGCCACGAATGTCCTAATAGAAAAGGAACGTAATGCATCATGCACACTCAGTGTAGCCTGAGCAGAATCCTTTCTTCCTGTAAACGGATACACATCTGGTCCTCTTTGGCAGGAGCTGTTCAAGTTCACTCTACAAACAAGATTTACCAATGTATCAATTAACGGTGCCAAAGCATAAACGTCCTTACCAAAAAGACTCACTTGCTGTCCGTAATTACTTTCCGCCATATCATCTAAAGGCTCCTCAATATCAACAAAGGGAACTATAGGAATTATAGGACCAAACTGTTCCTCTTGGTACACACGCATATCTTTAGTGACCGGATATAAAACAGCCGGCCAGATATAATTATCAAAATGTTGTCCGCCTTTTTTATTCAGTATTTTAGCACCTTTCGCAAGGGCATCATCTATAAGTTCTTGAATATATGCTGGCTTTTGAGGCTCGGGTAATGGGGTTAGTTTCACACCATCATCCCAGGGGTTACCAAACTTTAAACTGTCTACCGCTTCAGCAAAACGTTCATTGAATTTCTTTTGAATATCCTCATGTACATAGACCACTTTAAGTGCCGTACAGCGTTGTCCATTAAAGGAAAGTGTTCCTGCAATACATTCGTTTATGGTCAAATCCATATCTGCATCTGGTAAAATGATTGCTGGGTTTTTAGCCTCTAAGCCCAGTACCAATCTCAAACGGTTACTTTTTGGGTGTTGCTCCTGTAATGCATTGGCAGATTTACTGTTCCCAATCAAGGCGAGCACATCTACCTTTCCGGTTTTCATTATCGGTGCTGCCACTGCGCGACCTCTTCCAAATATAATGTTGACTACCCCTTTTGGAAAACTGGATTGAAATGCTTCCAAAAGCGGCGTAATTAATAATACTCCATGCTTTGCAGGTTTAAAAATCGCAGTATTTCCCATGATAATTGCGGGAATCAATAAGGCAAACGTCTCGTTCAATGGGTAATTATAGGGTCCCAGACATAAGACCACGCCAAGCGGTCCTCTTTTAATATGAGCATAAACGCCATCGTGTTTTTGAAATTTAGCAGCATCCCTATCCAGCTGCTTGTAATCCTCTATCGTATCCACAATATAATCAACGGTGCGGTCAAATTCCTTTTGAGAATCGGGGAGAGATTTCCCAATTTCCCACATGAGTAATTTTACAATTTCTGCCCTTTTGGTCTTCATTTTGGTAACAAAAACCTCCATACATTCTATACGATCTTTCACATGCATGGTAGGCCAAACTCCTTGACCCTTGCCATATGCGCCCAAAGCAGCGTTCAAAGCGTCCAATGCTTCTGCTTCTTGTAAATCAGGAATACTCCCTAACAAGGTTGGTTTATAGTCTTCTGTAGAAGAAATTGTTGAAAACACGTCTGTGGTTTCCCCTTTCCATTCTTTCAATTCTCCGTTTACTAAATAATGCTTTTGATGTAAAGCCTCATTTATTTGAAATTCTTCAGGTATTTTCATAGCGTTTTCCTATTAAGATATTTTAATTTATTCGATTTCCCAAATATTAGAATGTTCTTTTATTATGTGGTGAAAGCTAAACCAAATACTCAAACAAGTCTGGCTTGTCATTTATATAATCTCCATAAAAATTATTGGCTTTCATTCGCTGAATCAATGGCGCTAGGTCTTCTGGGTTTTTCAATTCAATTCCCACCACCGCAGGTGCATTTTCACGGCTAGACTTCTTAGTATATTCAAAATGCGTAATATCATCTGTAGGACCTAGAATATCGACCACAAACTCCTTTAGGGCTCCCGGTCTTTGTGGAAACCTAATAATAAAATAGTGTTTTAGTTTGCCATATAGTAAAGCACGTTCTTTTATTTCTGCTGTCCTTGTGATATCATTATTACTACCTCCAATTATACACACCACATTCTTGCCTATTATCTCGTCTTTATATTGACCTAAAGCGGCAATTGTCATTGCCCCTGCGGGTTCAACTACTATGGCATCTCTGTTATACAAATCAAGAATAATTTGGCAAACCTTACCTTCATCTACCGTAATCATGGCATCTAAAAAGTTATTACAGATTGGGAATGTAAACTCCCCTACCCGCTTTACCGCCGCACCATCAATGAACTTATCTATATGGTTCAAAGCAATTATTTTGCCCTGCTCTATTGAAGATTTCATAGAAGGTGCTCCTTTTGGTTCTACACCAATAATTTTAGTATTTGGAGAAAGCTGACTAAAAACACTAATAAGACCAGATGCTAAACCACCACCACCAACACAAACAAATAGATAATCTATTGGGTTTTTAGTTTGTTCCATTAATTCTAATCCAACCGTAGCCTGACCTTCAATAATTTTAGGGTCATTAAAAGGGTGTACAAAAATCTTTCCTGTTTTAGCTCCGTTAACTTGCGCTGCTTCAGAGGCATCATCGAAGGTATCACCCTCCAAAACCACATCGACCCAATCACCGCCAAATAAGCGTGTTTGCTCCACCTTTTGCTTTGGTGTTACAGAAGGCATGTAAACGGTACCCTTAATTTTTAAATGATGACAAGCAAAAGCGAATCCTTGAGCATGATTACCTGCACTTGCGCATATGACTCCATTTTTAACTTCTGATGTAGACAGCGTACTTATTTTATTAAAAGCCCCTCTAATTTTATAGGAGCGTACGCGTTGAAGGTCTTCTCTTTTTAACTGAACAGTACAGTCAAATTCTTTTGATAGCCGAATACTAAGGGTCAATGGGGTTATTTCTGAAATCTCAGAAATTATTTTAGCAGCACTACGTATATCATCCAATTTAGGGAAATAGGAAATGGGTACTTTTTTATTAGGTTTTCCCATAGATTATGGTCGCTTATATGTTTTAATCGGTATGCTGTTTATTCCCCACTATTTTAAAACCTAAGTTGTCCGTTTAAAAATAACTGAATAGAAATCTAGTTTTAATACTGAAATTTCCTTTTAATTATTCTTAACCGGACAATAGGAAGTCTAGTGTCGACTTTAACGTTTATACAATCGGTTTCATCGCAGTCATAGACTCCCTTAAACGGGTTCCTACGATCTCTACCGGATGCTCACGTAACGCTTTATTAATTGCAATTAACTGTGCATTATCAATATGATTATCCATTCCTTCTGAATAATTTTTACCAATAACATCTGTATCAATATTCGTCATAAAGTCAGTCAAAAGTGGCTTACATGCGTGATCAAAAAGGTAACAACCATATTCAGCCGTATCTGAAATAACTCGGTTCATTTCAAATAATTTCTTTCTCGCAATTGTATTTGCTATCAATGGTGTCTCATGTAATGATTCATAATAGGCAGATTCTGCAATAATACCAGATTCTGTCATGGCCTCAAAGGCTAACTCTACCCCAGCCCGTACCATAGCCACCATTAAAACTCCATTATCATAAAATTCTTGTTCTGAAATTTCCTGACTACCAGCAGGAGTTTTTTCAAAAGCAGTTTCACCTGTAGCGGCTCTCCACGTTAATAAGTTTTTGTCATCATTAGCCCAATCTTCCATCATGGTTTTAGAAAAGTGACCCGTCATGATATCGTCCATATGCTTTTGAAATAACGGACGCATAATATCTTTTAATTCTTCGGATAATTCAAATGCCTTAATTTTTGAAGGATTTGAAAGACGATCCATCATATGCGTAATACCACCGTATTTCATGCCTTCTGTGATGGTTTCCCATCCGTATTGAATCAATTTAGAAGCGTAACCAGCATCCATACCTTTTTCAATCATCTTATCAAAACATAGGATAGACCCTGTTTGTAACAAACCGCAAAGAATAGTCTGCTCTCCCATTAAATCAGATTTAACCTCGGCCACAAAAGACGATTCCAAGACACCTGCTTTATGCCCTCCGGTACCGGCTGCATATGCTTTTGCCTGTGCTAATCCCTTACCCTCTGGGTCGTTTTCTGGGTGCACCGCAATTAGGGTAGGTACTCCAAAACCCCGTTTGTATTCTTCTCGCACCTCAGAACCGGGACTTTTTGGCGCTACCATAATCACCGTCAAGTCTTCACGAACCTGTGTGCCTTCCTCCACAATATTAAACCCATGAGAGTATGATAATGTCGCACCTTTCTTCATTAAGGGTATTACAGCGGTCACTACAGCGGTATGTTGTTTATCCGGCGTAAGATTGATGACCAAATCTGCACTTGGTATCAGTTCAGAATAGGTTCCCACGGTAAATCCGTTTTCAGAAGCATTTATAAAAGACTGTCGTTTTTCTTCAATGGCTGCATCACGAAGTGTATAGGAAATATCTAGACCAGAATCCCTCATATTTAAACCTTGGTTCAAACCTTGAGCACCACAGCCAATAATGACTATTTTCTTTCCTTTTAAGGCAGTTACACCATCAGAGAATTCTGAGGACTCCATAAATCTACATTTTCCTAGTTGGGTCAATTTATCTCTTAGGGATAGTGTATTAAAATAATTTGCCATTTGTATTCTGTTTTAATTTTTATGCCGAAATAATTCAGCTTTAGTTTTACTACTTAATTTATTTCTATTACTGTTGAAATTCTTTCAATAAGGCTGATATCTGCATTTCTTCCTTGGAGACCGCTATACGACCAGAACGAACAAACTGCATGATGCCGAAGGGCTTGAATTTCTCATACATCTCATCTATTTCATTTCTTCTACCGCTTTTGGCAAGCACAAAAAAATCGCGTGCCACCGTAACAATCTGGGAATTACTATCCTTAATGATATTCTGAATCTGACGTTCATCAAAAAGTAGGTCTGAAGCTATTTTAAACAAAGCAGATTCCTGATAAATAGTTTCATCGTCTGTATGATAAAATGCTTTTATCACCTCTATCTGCTTTTCTATCTGACCTACTATGTTCTGCACCCATTTGTCCGTAGTGTATATTACAATAGTAAATTTAGAGACATTATCAATCTCTGATTTTGAAACATTTAAACTCTCTATATTAATGTGTCGCTTTAAGAATATTCCAGATATTCTATTCAATAATCCCACGTTATTTTCGGAATATACCGACATGGTGAACCATTTTTTTTCCATTCTCTAATTTTACTATTATCAGCCCTAACTACCTGTGTGTAAAAACTATTGCACTGTATTTAGAATGACATTATTCTTACTTTATTTTTACTGCAACAATCAATCCCGTTGACCAATTCATCTTGGTCAAATTAAAATCTGTTCTACTTTCCAAATAGGAAACTAATCTGTCAACATTCTTATCATGTCCTTCTGGCCAATTGGGCTGGGCTGTCATATCATCTATAATATAAAATCCTCCAACACTAATCAAGTCCAATACTTCTTCTATTTCACTATATTTTCCCGGCCAAGCATCTGCAAAAATTAAATCGAAACTTTCCCTTTCATAATTCTTAATCCATTTTGTTCCGTCTTCACAAACGATTTCAACCCTTGCATCCCTTTCAAAATAGTGTTTTGCTATATCAATCAATTCCTGGTCATTATCAACCGTAATCAACGTGGAATTTGAATCCATTCCGTCTATCATCCAAGAAAGTGACAAACCAATACCCGTTCCTAACTCCAAAAACCGTCCCGCTGGCTTACTAGAAACCAAGGTCTTTAGAAACGTACCAATGTAGACATCCGAAGGCATTGTAAACCCTATTTCTTTAGATTTACGTTCTATCTCCGAATGGATAATGGGAATGTCTTTAATATTAGAATCGTTCATTTTAACTTTATTCTTATTCTTTTTGATTGAAGTCATAAAGAGTACTATTCTTACTCCCTACTTTTTCTTATCTCCAATGAAAACCTGTGCTCTACACTAATTAGGTTTCAACAATTACTGCAATCTGACTTCAGAAACCGAAGCACCTGAAGGAATCATAGGAAAGACATTGTCTTCTTGTTCTACCTTAACTTCCAAGAAAAACGCATCTTTTGAAGCCATCATTTTCTGTACCGTTTCCTTTAAATCTTTGCGTTCACTTACCCTCTTTGCTTCTATATGATACCCTTCGGCAATTTTCACAAAATCAGGATTCACCATCACTGTTGATGCATAACGCTTCTCAAAGAAAAGCTCTTGCCATTGCCGCACCATGCCCAAATGATCATTATTTAATACGACAATTTTTACGGGAACCTTGTGCTGAAAAATAACACCTAATTCCTGTATCGTCATTTGATAACCACCATCGCCTATGATTGCAACAACCTCACGATCCATAGCACCCATTTTGGCACCGATGGCAGCTGGAAGGGCAAAGCCCATCGTTCCTAATCCGCCAGAAGTAATATTACTTTTAGACTGATTAAACTTGGCATACCTACATCCTATCATCTGATGTTGTCCCACATCGGTAACGATGACCGCTTTATGACCTGATGCGATATTGATTTCTTCAATTACCTCACCCATGGTTAAACCCGCTTTGGTAGGGTGAATGTCATTTTTTATAACCGTGTCGAATTCAATTTTATATTTTTCCTTGAATATATTGTGCCAAGCCTCATGAGAATTGGCGTGAATCAAAGGAAGTATACTTTCTAAAGACTCTTTTGCATCTCCTAAAACGGCAACATCTGCATATACATTCTTATGAATTTCTGCTGGATCAATTTCAAAGTGAATCACTTTGGCTTGAGTGGCATAATCCTCTAACCTGCCCGTTACCCTATCATCAAAGCGCATACCTATGGCAATGAGTACATCACACTCGTTTGTTAACAAGTTTGGACCATAGTTCCCGTGCATACCCACCATGCCCACATTAAGTGGATGTGCAGTATCCAATGCCGAAGCCCCCATTATAGTCCATGCTGCAGGAATCCCTGCTTTTTCGACTAAGGTCTTCAGTTGTTCTTCCGCCTTCCCTAAAATAACCCCTTGTCCCCAAACAATAAATGGTTTTTTGGCCGAGTTAATAAGTTCAGCAGCAGCAGCAATGGCTTTCTCACTAGGCTTTGGTGTAGGATTATAACTCCGTACACCGGTACATTTCTCATAAGAGAATTCAAATTCCTCGAACTGGGCATTTTTTGTAATATCTACCAATACAGGTCCTGGACGACCAGATTTAGCAATATAGAATGCTTTAGCCATAATTTCTGGAATCTCTGCGGCTGTTGTAATCTGATAGTTCCATTTGGTCACAGGCGTAGATATTCCAATTATATCGGTTTCTTGAAAGGCATCTGATCCTAATAAATGCCTTGGAACTTGCCCAGTAATACAGACCAATGGCGTAGAATCTATCTGTGCGTCAGCTAGACCGGTTACCAAGTTTGTAGCTCCAGGTCCAGAAGTTGCCATGGCTACACCTACCCTACCGGATACTCGGGCATAACCTTGAGCAGCATGCGTAGCTCCTTGCTCGTGACGCGTTAAAATATGGGTTAATTTGTCCTGAAACTTATATAATTCATCATAGACCGGCATAATGGCACCACCTGGATAACCATATAACAAATCCACACCCTCTGCCAATAGACAATGGATAATGGCTTCCGCTCCAGAGATTGTTATCGTCTTTTTAGTCTTCGTTGCCGTTTTTTTTTCTTTTACTGTTTCCATAATTCAATTCCAATTCAACTATCGAGCAAATAAAACCCGATAAGCTATTAGCACCAAGCACTACAAAAGCGTTGGTATTAACTATTTATTAAAATTCATCTGTCACACATCCTTCTGATGCTTCAGATACTGTTCTAGCGTATTTGTACAAACTTCCACGTTTTACCTTTAACTCTGGTTGTACCCATTTTGCCTTACGCTTGGCAATTTCTTCATCGGTTAAATCTACTGAAATTTGATTTTTTTCTGCATCTATGGTAATAATATCTCCGTCTTTTAGCAGTCCAATTAAACCACCTTCTTGCGCTTCGGGACATACATGACCTACTACAAAACCATGGGTTCCACCAGAAAAACGACCATCAGTAATCAATGCCACTTCCTTGCCAAGACCAGCTCCCATAATGGCTGCTGTTGGTTTAAGCATTTCAGGCATTCCAGGACCACCTTTAGGACCTTCGTACCGAATTACGACTACATTCCCTTTTTTCACTTCCCCTTTTCCTATACCGGCGTTTGCAAAAAACTCATCTTCATATACTTTAGCTGGACCTGAAAAATAAGTTCCTTCCTTACCTGTAATCTTTGCTACTGACCCTTTCTCTGCTAAATTACCATACAGTATTCTTAAATGTCCGGTCTCTTTGATCGGTGCACTCAAGGGTTTTATAATCTTTTGCCCTTCTTTTAATCCAGGCAAATCCGCTAAGTTTTCTGCTATCGTTTTTCCGGTAACGGTCAAACAATCTCCATGCAACATTCCGTTTTCCAACATAAATTTCATTACCGCTGGCACACCTCCCGCTCTATGCAAATCTTCCATTAGGAATTTTCCGCTTGGTTTCAAATCAGCCAAAAATGGGGTCGTATCACTAATACGTTGAAAATCGTCCAACGTAAATTTCACATCGGCAGCCTTAGCTATAGCTAAAAAGTGCAATACGGCATTAGTAGAACCACCAAGTAGCGTGAGCAATCGCACTGCATTTTCCATTGATTTCCCAGTGATAATATCACTCGGCTTTATACCTTTCTCCAACAGGTGTCGTAAAGCCCTACCAGAATTTATGGCATCGTTTTGTTTTTCTGGACCCACTGCAGGATTAGAAGAATTATAGGGCATTGCCATACCAAGAGCTTCTATTGCTGAGGCCATGGTGTTCGCCGTATACATTCCGCCACAAGCACCTGCTCCTGGGCAAGCATTTTGAATAACCCCCTTGTAATCTTCCTCATTCATTTTACCGGCTACTTTCTCTCCCCATGCCTCAAAAGCAGAAACAATATCTAGGGTTTTATCCTTGAAACAGCCAGAAGCAATGGTTCCACCATAGACCAAAACAGAGGGTCTATTAAGACGTATCATAGCAATCAGAGCACCTGGCATATTTTTGTCGCAACCTACTACAGTGGCTAAACCGTCATAATTCATTGCCTGTACAACAGTTTCCATAGAATCTGCGATAATATCCCTTGAAGGAAGCGAGTAGCGCATTCCGTAAGTACCCATAGAAATCCCGTCGCTAACACCAATGGTATTGAACACCAATCCTACAGAACCCGATTCATTTATCCCTTTTTTGACCTCTTGGGCCAAATCATTCAAATGCATGTTACAAGGGTTACCCTCATATCCTGTGCTGGCAACACCAATCAATGGTTTCTTTAAATCTTCCTCGGTTAGACCTATAGCATAAAGCATGGCCTGAGCTGCTGGTTGTGTAGGGTCTTGCGTTACGTTTTTACTGTGCTTGTTCAATTCCATATTTCTATTCTCGTCTGCTTGGTTTATCGCTCTGTATCAAAGATAAAAGTTTAAATCCCCTTATAATTAAAACATAAAACGCTAGTTCAAATTCAATTTTATCAAAATCAACTTAAAGCACTTATAATCAAATATATAACGATTCAATTTATATCATATTCAATAAAAATCATATCCCTAAAATTTCAGGTTTAAAGCATAAAAAAACGGGTATCAATCAAATCTGATACCCGTTTCTCAAATTAATTAAAAAGCTATATCATTTCGTATCAAAAAAAATAATGAATGTATTGATTCTATATTTATTCACTTCCATAAAACAATAGTACATAAAATTATCTAGCGGATAAAAAATAAGAGCGCATATTGATTATTTTCGCGGGTATAATCCCATTTCAAAAATCATGGAAAAAAAAGTAACCGAAGCCATACAATTTAGAAGATCTGTACGCGTATTCAAATCTGACCTTGCGCTGGACGATGAAAAAGTAAAGCAATGTATTTCTAATGCGGTTTTGGCTCCTACCAGCAGCAACCTTCAACTTTGGGAATTCTATCAAATTACCAATCCAACCCTTTTAAAGAAAATGACCACCGCGTGTTTAGGTCAGAATGCGGCCAAAACTGCGCAGCAATTGGTGGTAATAGTGGCTAGAAAGGATTTATGGCACAAGCGGGCAAAAGCCAATGTAGCTTTCCTAAAATCGCAATATGGCACTAAAGACAAGGCCGATTATACCAAAAGGGAAACCTTCGCACTAAACTATTACCAAAAATTAATACCGTCTATCTACATCGATTTTCTAGGTATTTTTGGTGGGTTGAAGTATATAATTTTCCAATGTATTGGATTATTTAAACCAATATACAGACAAGTACGGAACTCTGATATGCGCATCGTAGCGCACAAAAGTGCCGGACTGGCTGCTCAAAACTTTATGACTAGCATGGCTGCTATTGGATATGATACCTGCCCAATGGAAGGCAGCGATACGAAAATGGTGAAGTCGATTTTAAACCTACCACGAGGCGCTGAAATAAATATGGTAGTTGCGTGTGGTATTAGAGATGAAAATGGAATCTACGGTCCACGATTTAGAGTACCATTTAACGAAGTATATAAAAAATTGGATTAAACCAATTTAAAAGAGATTGTAGCGCCTTCCCTTTTCTGTGCTAAAATGGCTATAGCCTTATCTGATAATTGTAAAATACGTGGATACCCACCAGTGGTCTGTCCGTCTTTCATCAAAATAATGAGTTTTCCCGCAGGCGTCAATTGTACGGTTCCGGGTAAGGTTGCAGAGGTGAGCATATTATGAGTATGTCCTTCTAACAACTCATTTAACTGGTACGCCATCCTGTTATTTTCCTTGGCCACTGTAAAGTCCTTGGAAAACAGTAATTCCAGCTGTGTTTCGGTCAGGATGTCAAATTCCGGTGCCTTGTGGACTTTTAAAACTGTTTCGCCCAAAAAGGAATCTACTTTAATTTCTGAAATTTTAGGTTTGAATATTTCGTTATAATCAAAACGTACCATATCACCATCCATCAATCTATTCCCAAAGGTTACTGGCTTATAGAACGAGGAACTACCATACATTAGCTTTGATTTAAAACCACCTTTAATGGCCAAATAAGCTCTAAAACCAGCTTCTAGCTTACCATAGGACAGTATGTCACCAACATCTATTTGATATACTTTATAATTTACAATAGGCTGGTTGTTAAGTGTAGCTGACATTTCCGCACCCGCCATTACGATGTAGGTTTCCTCCTCAAAAAATAGGGTTGGTCCTGTCATCGTAATTTCCAATACAGCGTCGGTAATTTCATTTTCTAACAAAGTATTGGCTTTAAAAACCGACACTTCATCCATGACACCAGAAACGGGTACTCCCTTGTTACGGTAATGAAACCTACCCAAATCCTGAACAGAGGTATAAAAACCTGATTTTAGTACTTTAAGCATCGATTTGAATTTTTTCAGGTTGATAAATACCTACCTCAACCTCTATTTTATGCAAATCATATTTTGCTCGCGAGACCTGATAAAACTGAATTTGGTCGCCTACCGATACAAAGCAAGGTTCTATCTTAGTGGCATCAAAAATAGGTACAGGACAGTTTCCTATAATATTCCATCCGCCTGGAGACTCCTGTGGATATACGCCGGTCTGTTTACCGGCGATTCCTACAGCTCCCTTTTTAACCTTTAACCGTGGAGTAGCCTTACGAGATGTTTCCAAAACCACTGGCAATCCTCCTAAATACATAAATCCGGGTAAAAAACCTATCCCATAAACAGTATATACATGACTGGTATGCAGTCTTATAATCTCTGATATCTCTATTTTTAATTGAATCGAAATATCATCCAAATCTATTCCAAATTCCTGGTCATAGGAGACCGGAAGGCGCCATAAATAGCGTTGATAGGGTTTTGCTTCTCCCATGCTTGCGTACCAATGGTGCAGCTTTTTACTAAACGAAATATAATCAACAGTCGTTTTTGTATTGACCACTAAAAGAGAGTTATATGCGGGAACGTATTCCCAATCCGCACCTTCTAAACATTGGTTTTTTAAAAAATTCTCAAACTGTAAGATTTTGTTTAAGATTACTTCGCTAACCTCCACTGGCCATTCCACCAAAACTGCGTGAACTCCAAAAGGTTTTGTATGAATTTGAGGGATGTTCAATTGTATTGCTTGTCGTTTTACTTTGGTAATTCTTTTGAAAGATACGTTAATATTTGTAAAGCATTAGGGGTGTCTCCATGAATACAGTAGGTATCTGCCTGCATCTCTTCCAAGGTTCCAGAAACGGTAAGAACCTTACAATCAGTAACGATTCGGAGCAAATGTTCCAAGACACATTGGGGTTCTACAATCATTGCATTCGACTTTTTTCTTGAGACAAGGCTTAGGTCCTTATTGTAGTTCCTATCTCCAAACGCCTCTCTCTTAATCTTAAAACCTTGACTAATGGCCATTTGTGCAAAAACGGATGCCGCAGGTACATAAAGAAACACTTTTGATTTATAAGGCTCTAAGGCTTCTAGGAATGTTTTTGTCAAAGCACCTCCTTTTGCAATATCATTATATAATGCTCCATGGGCTTTGATATGATGTAGTTTGATATTCTCTTGATTACAAATCAAAACCAATTGTGCAACTTGCAAGCGAATAGTTTCAATTAATTCTTTTGGACTTAAGTCCATAGAAACTCTTCCAAAATTTGCAATATCAGGATAGGAAGGGTGCGCCCCTATTTTTACTTGATACTTTTTAGCCAGCAGTACCACCCGCCTCATAGTAGCCTTATCACCTGCGTGTCCTCCACAGGCGATATTACAAGAAGAGACATGAAGAAGTAGGTCTGCTTCATTCCCTATTCCTTCTCCCAAGTCACAATTTATATCTATATACATACTCAAGTTCATGTTCTAGTGTTAAATCAAAATAGATAATAGCCCGCGATTGTTATCATTTTACCAAAAAGCTTTATTAAACAGATTGCCGCATTGCTATAGCTATCCTTCATTACTTGAACTTATATTTCGGCCCTTGCAAAACCCATAACAGACTACCCAATTCTTTACTTTTCACTACCTACTTATTCCCTATCAGAACCTTGAACATGAAACCACGAAAACCTTAAACCAGCATCAATTTTCTAGAAACTGGTCAACACCTTAAAAATACTTTTAGCACCCAGGAGAACAGCCAAGGCGATAATGAGTATTCCAAGTGCATTCTGAAAATTAGTATTCTTATATGCGCCCATAACAGAACTTCTATTTACGACCCATAATAAGAAAATTGCTATTACAGGAAGTAAAACCCCATTCGCTATCTGTGCAAATTTGATGATTTCTATAGGCTTGATATTAAAGGACAAAAAGAAAATACCCAAACCTAGGATGAGTATCCATACCCCTCTAAACCTAAAATCGGTCATACTGGCTTTCCAACCAAAACAACTATTGGCTACATATGCAGCTGCCAAAGGCGCGGTAATTGCCGAAGTAATTCCCGCTGCAAAAAGTCCAGCACCCATAAAATACCTCGCGCTTGCTCCATAAAGCGGCTCCAGCGCCTTAGCCATATCCATAACGTTGGTAACTTCCGAATTGGTTATGGCCGCTGCCGATATAATAATACAGATAGACACAAAACCGCCAAGCACTACGGCAACCACTGTATCTCTTTTAGCAGCTGGAAGGCCATCAATGGTTTTCCATTTTTCACTAACCAAAGAGGCATGTAAAAACAAGTTATAGGGCACTACGGTGGTACCTACCAATGCAATTATGGTAAGTATGCCGTCTTCTGGCACTTTCGGAATAAACAGTCCCTCTAAAACCGCTAACAGATTTGGACCTGTAAGCAGCGCGGTTAGAATAAAAGAAAAACTCATCACTAAAACCAAAGCAACGAAAACCTTTTCCAAGACCTTGTAATTTCCAAGATACAGCAAGAGAAACGCCAAGGAACCAATAATATAAGGATAAACCCCACTAAATTCGTTTCCAAATAGGGCTTGCATTCCCAATACTGCGCCACCCAGATTCCCAGCCTCGTAGGCGGCATTCCCCACTACAATGGCCGCCAAAATGATACCAACCACGCAAATTCGCATCCATTTTGTCTTTAACTCTTGTTTGATAACATCGGCAAGACCTTGCTGGGTAACTACCCCTAGCCTAGCCGCCATTCCTTGTAGGACAATAGTAGCCACAATGGATAAAACCATAGCCCACAGCAATGCATACCCAAAACCTACACCTGCAAGCGTGCAGGCCGTTACGGTACCAGGGCCAATAAAGGCCGCAGCGATTAGAACACCAGGGCCGCTATTTTTGAACATACTTAGTTGGATTTTTGTAAATATAAACGCAAAATGTGAAAAATATAGAAAACAGCTAAGGTCATTTTCACCATAATTTTAACATGTTGGCGTGCCGTTCATCTAAAAAAATGCAGTTCGTCTAAAAGTTGGGTACCATACATCGATCAATCATACTAATCCCAAAAATCTGTGGTTATAGTAGTCCCCAAACCTAAAATTGACCTACTTAATGATTTGTTTAGAATGTAAAAAAGAATTAGGCTACGTAGACCATAAAAATGCAATGGACAGCCTTGGTGTAGAACTTTGTTTTGAACACCACAAACGTATGAAAGCCTTGATTGTTAAAAACGATACACCCCTAGAAGCCATCCAGCTTTACTACGGACTTAAAGAAGCCGGAGTACATGCAATGTTAGAATGGTGGGACGGTCACAAATCCGTTGATATCGCTATATCTCGTGTAAAGCTAAATATAGAAATAGACTCAGAATACGAAAAAATGACCGAAGAACAGGCCATCAATAACTTGGAACAAGCCATGCATTCCTTTAAAAACGGATTCACCACAATCCGTATTCCCCACATTGTTGTTAGATACTATCTCAACGAGACCGTAAAAAACATTATTGGAATTATGGAAGGTCTTAAAGCCAACATAAAGATGATTTAAATAACAGCTTATGGAACCCAATAGAAAAGTACTAAAAACACCCTTACGCATCTCCCTTGTTGCCCTATTAACAGGTATGGTGATGCGTATGCTAGACTGGCCTTATGCTGCCGGTGTACTTTTTACTTCCTTTTTGGCGATAGGAATACTATATCTGGTTCGATTTGGTAAAAAGGAGAACAAAAAACCGGTAGCCTACATTAAAATGATTTTGGTACTTTTTTGGACCACCAACGGATTGCTTAGAATAATGGATTTCCCATACACCCTAATCTTTCAAATAGGTACAGCGATTACATTTATAACTTGGTTCGCCATGGAAGGCACTGCTTATTTTATGGATGAAGACAGAAAAGCCAGAAACAGCTTGGTAGAAATTATATGGAATTTTGCCATGGTGGTAGGTGTACTTACCATTATAGGCGGCGGATTAATGCATTTGTTGGGATGGGAATATTCTACCACAACCTTAACGGCGGGACTTACGATAGTAACAGCCTACATTTTAAAGGATGTATTTAGTCCAACCAAAGAAACGAGTAAAGACGAAAATAACAAAGAATTACAAGTATAACAATAGACCCAGAATCTTTAATTACCTACTTTTCTAGTTCTTTTCGAGGTAACTTAAGTACGTACCAAAGAAGGAATTTAGAGCAAAGAGAATGGCGAAAAGCTACTGGAAATTCCAGTAGCTTTTTTTTCATTTTATACTTTAGTAGGAATCAATTTTTTCAATTACCCCAACTACCACAAAATATTCACGTATCAATCTTTTCTAGATTTTCGTATCTTAAACCAAAATTGTAGATAAGATGAAAAATATAGACAGAAGACAATGGTTAAAAACTGCAGGACTTTCTAGTAGTTTTGCTTTTTTAGGAGGTTTAAGTACTATGGCTATGGACATACCCATAAATACCACTGCTACATTAAATACAGTTGCCAAACTGAATTCCAATGAAAATCCCTACGGCCCTTCCAAAGCGGTGCGTAATAGAATAACCAGCGCTTTTGATACTGCGTGCAGATATCCATCTATGGTGTTTAAACCGCTATTGGAGCAAATAGCGGAAAAGGAAGGTGTTTCTACAAAGCATATCGTGGTTACAGGAGGTTCTACTGAAGGGCTAAAGGCTGTAGGTCTTACCTATGGCATTAACGGCGGAGAAATCATAGCGGCAGACCCAACATTTCAATCCATGATGACCTATGCCGAGAATTTTGGTGCTTATGTACATCGTGTTCCTGTAGATTCAAAAATGGGGCACGACCTTGAAGAAATGGAAAGAAGAATCAATTCCAAAACCAATTTGATTTTCATTTGTAACCCTAATAATCCAACAGGTACCTTATTGGATAAGAACAAGCTCAAAGATTTTTGCATATCTGCAAGTAAGAAAACCATGGTTTTTAGTGATGAAGCGTATTACGATTTTATTACAGAGCCCGACTATCCTTCTATGGTAGAACTGGTAAAGGAAAATATGAATGTTATTGTTTCCAAAACATTTTCTAAAGTCTACGGTATGGCCGGACTGCGAATTGGATATTTAGTAGCGCGGCCCGATATTGCCAAAAGACTACAGAAAAACATCATGGCATTTACCAATGTGCTAGCAATAGAAGCAGCGAAAGAAGCTTTAGTAGACGATGAATTCTACAAGTTCAGTATTGCTAAAAATGTGGAGGCCAAAAATGCTATTTACAAAACCCTGAATGATTTAGGTCTGGAGTATATAGAATCGCACACCAATTTTGTTTTCTTTAAAACAGGTAGACCTATTGATGAAATGATGACAGAGATGGAAAAAGAAAACGTTCTCATTGGAAGACCATTTCCCCCATTTTACGAATGGGCAAGAATTAGTACGGGCACTATGGAAGATATGAAACTTTTTGATAAAGGGCTTAGAAAGGTGATGCGCAGTTAAGCAATCTATTTTTTGATAATCACTGTTGACCAAACTTTAATACAGCTACTACCCAATTATATAAATTCTAAAGTGAATAAAAGTAATTACGCTTTTATTCACTTTAGTTTACAAACCAACCACGTATGAAAAAAATCATTTACGCGCTTTTAGCTATTGTGGGCGTTCTTGTCGCTATTCTATTATTCAATACCGTATCGCTAAGCTCAAAACAAGTAGCTTCTGAACCACTGCAAAAGATAACTATTCCCAATGGCGTGTACAGCAATTTATCCAAAGCCATTCAATATCCAACCATCTCGTATAGTGAAGATGCAATCCCAGATTCTACGGCATTTTATGGTTTTCATCGATTTCTATCGGAAACGTTTCCATTAGTTCATGAAAAACTTACACTTGAAAAAATAAGCGACTATAGTTTGCTCTATACCTGGAAAGGTGCTAATAAGGATAAGAAGCCTATCATCTTAATGTCACACCAAGATGTTGTGCCTGTTGATCAGCCCACCTTAACGGATTGGGAAGCTGGACCTTTTGAAGGTAAGATTACCGATACGGATATTATCGGCAGAGGAACATTGGATGATAAAGGCACCTTAATGGCACTACTAGAATCCGTAGAGCTATTGCTAAAGGAATCCTTTGTGCCTTCTCAAACTATTTACCTCGCTTTTGGACATGATGAGGAAGTTGGTGGTGCACATGGTGCAGCCAAAATTGCGCAATTGTTAAAAGAAAGAGGAGTTAAAGCATCAATGACCTTAGATGAAGGCGGTTTTCTGGCAGATGGTTTAGTCCCAGGAATAGATAAAACCGTAGCGATTGTTAACTTGGCCGAAAAAGGATTTGCTTCTTTTAGATTGATTGTTGAAACCCAAGGAGGACATAGTTCCGCCCCGCCAAAAGAAAACACCATTGGTATGCTTGCACAGGCGATTGTTGATCTTGAAGCGAATCAATTACCCTATAAACTTGTGGAACCTATAAATTATCAACTAGACTACATGGGTGCGGAACTGCCTTTTCTAAAAAAAGTAGCTTTTGCAAATCCTTGGTTATTCAAAAAACCAATTCTTGAAGCATTAAACGCACATACCACAACAGCGGCAACAATAATTGACGGTGGTGTAAAGAATAATGTCATCCCTACGGTAGCAGAAGCTACTATTAATTTTAGGATTCTACCTGGTGAAACTATTGCATCCGTAAAAGAGCATGTTATAAATACAGTAAGTGATAAGATTAGGGTTGAACCTGTTGGGTTTCTCACCAACCCTTCCCCTGTTTCAAGAATTGATTCGGAAGCCTATAAATCCTTAGAAAAAACGATTCGCTCTGTATTCCCAGAATCTGTAGTGGTGCCAGGTCTTGTTGGTGGTGGTACAGATGCCCGTTATTTCTATGAGGTCTCAGATGATGTGTATCGTTTTTATCCCATACGGCTTGCACCAGACTCCATGTCTCGTTTTCACGGTATCGATGAAAAAATAGGAAAGGAAAATTACAAAGAGATTATTGAGTTTAC
>RCND010000209.1_pt1 | contig 33490 bp, 17 predicted proteins | sample 2041351 | NCBI WGS metagenome assembly RCND01 (sample SAMN09708230, study PRJNA481090) | Marine sediment metagenome, whole genome shotgun sequencing project. | biome: marine sediment; feature: ocean; material: sediment; isolation source: Sewage treatment plant 12B marine sediment (STP12B) ... | reverse complement strand
CACGCAATTAATAAGGCTGACGAACTTGACGTGCCCGAATTAATTGGAATATTTCCAGTTATGGTAATATCATATCCAACTGATGGGATACAACCATGCCTTCTTAGAACTCGTAAGGAGGAAGCAAAATAATCTCGGGGTTCTAAAACAGGAAAGGTATCGGTGATATTAATAATTCTAATTTCGTCAATATCAACCATATTTAATTTAAAAACGCTTGAGGAATTTTTAACCGCAGTTAATTTTATTGTTCTGTCAATGGCGCAGGCAATAACCGGTAAGCCTAAATAATCCTGATGATCTCCAAAAAGACATATCCTTCCGGGAGCCAGGGAAATAATCTCTTTTTTTATCAACATATTTGGTCCTTTTAAATTCATAATTTCTGCCTAAATTTATAATATTAAATTATCAATTAACCACATTTTTTAAGATCGCTTATTTTAGACAATAACTTATCAAAAGATTCTGTTACCATAAAATTTTGTTCAACCGTTTTATTAACCGATTCATCAATTATTTTGATCACAATTGGTAAATTTCTTATATTAAGTAATCCAATATTGTTATTAAGCACATAATTGTTCTGTTGTAAGGTTTTGATTATTATAACCCCATCGACACAACCATCTCGAACAGTATTCATACACGCTAATTCTACATCATCGCAATACAATGACTCCATTATCAATATTCGGAAGCCTTTATTAAACGCTTTTTCTTGAATTTTTGAGATCAAACCACTGAATAAAATAGATGAAATTTGTGGTACTATGAGAGCAATTATTCTGGTTTTTTTACTTCTTAGAGAACTTGCTGAGTTATTTGGAACATAATTAAATCTACTAGCTATTTTTTGTATTTTACTTTTGGTTTTATAGCTAATTTCATGACTATGATTTAGCGCCTTAGAAACAGTAGATTTAGAAAATCCTGAGAGTTTTGATATTTCATTTATCGTAATTTCTAAAGCCATAAATTGTAATATATAAAACCTATTTATTGATCTCTATTAGTTGAATAAAATCGTTATTTTTTGTAACAATCATTCCTGATTTTGTTTTATATTCTAATTCAATAAATCTAATATTTTTTACATCTCCATCAACGTACAGTCCACTTTCAGTGGCAGATATAGTCTTAAATCCTCCCTTTCCATCTCCTTTTAATAATAACCCGAATCCGGCATCATTCCTTGGTGTTTCAATTTCAGAAGCATATAGATTACCTGCAATTACAATATCCTTCAATCCATCACCATCAAAATCATTGAGCAAAATATCATTTACTGAAGAAAATTGAGCTTGATTAGGTAGATTAAATGTCTTAAAAGTTCCATCACCTAAATTTTCAATATAGGATGTGGCAAAAGTATTGGATATATAACTAAGCGAACTATCAAGAACATCACCATATACATCCTTTAATGTAGCCTGTCCAAAATCATTGTACGTAGGGAACTTCTTCTTAATAAAAGGCATTTGCGCAGAGCTACAAGACCTTCCTCTTAGAGGATAATTTTTACCTAAGTCGTAGTAGCTTAATACAATATCTAAAGATCCATTATTATCGAAATCAGTAGTATGAACTCCAAAAGGCGCTTCATTACTCGCCTTATATTTATAGTTTAACCCTAAATTTCCAACAACAAGATCCATGTCGCCATCATTATCCATATCAGCTGAAGCTACAGAAAACCACCAGCCAGTTTTATCAGTTAATCCAGCATTTGATGTAATGTTTCTAAAGGTATTTTCCTCATTTTTAAATACAAAAAGTGGAGTCCATTCTCCTACAATCACCAAATCCATTTTTTTATCACCTGTTACATCTACCCATTCGGCATCCGTTATTAAACCTAAATTCTGAAATTCAGGTGCCATATTTTCAGTAATATCCCTAAATAATGGATTCCCATTGTTAGATTCATTTCTTAATAAATAGCTTTTTGCCGGAAAAGGATATTTACCTGGCACTAATCTTCCTCCAACAAATAAATCTAGGTCTCCATCATCATCAAAATCACAAGGTTTAACAACAGAACCACTGGTTAACATTATTGGTAATGCCTCAATTGATTTAGTAAAATTCCCTAAACCATCATTCAAATAAAGTCTGTCTTGTAATTCTAGTGATGATTCTTCATATTCATTCCCACCACTTACTACGTATAAGTCTAGATCTCCATCTAAATCAGCATCAAATAATTCTGCTGAAATGTCCTCACTATTTACATCTTTTTTCCAAGCCTTATTAGATGATTTTCTAAAAGTATTATTATTCATTTGAAGATACATTTCTCCATAAAATCCTTTGGCACCTCCAACATAAAAATCATCCAACCCATCATTATTTACATCTCCAACTGCCAAGCCTGGTCCAAAATTTGACATTTTATGAGGTAACAAACTTTCCCTGTCAAAATCATTAAACTCATTTTCATTATGCTTGTATGTTATAGCAGACTGTTTAGTAATATCTGTAAAAATTGTAGAATCTTCTAGTACTGGAATATTTTCTTTTATTGCCTCCTTGTAATCCAGGGTTATCATTTGACCCGCCTTAATATTTTTTAGACTCTGCGTTTTTCCATCTGGCCAAATGACCTTTAGCTCTTTTAAATATTCTTCTTTACCTAGCCCAAAGTGTAATACCTCAGATACTGAGGACTGAAATCCTCTGGTTAGATACTGTTCTAGATATTGAATTTTATCTTTGCTTGTTGCTATCAATCTTGCTCCAATTCCAAAAGTATTCTTCGAAGATCCTTTTAGTTTAATTTTTAAATAATGATCCATTCCATCTTCTGCGCTATTGTTTTTATAGATAAATGAAAAGTCATCAGAATTGTTCACTACAAGATCCATATCACCATCATTGTCAAAGTCAGCATAAGCGGCTCCGTTAGAATTTGTAGCTATTTTATCTTTTTCTTTTAAACTTATAGCACTAAAAGTTAAATCACCGTTATTTTTATAAAAATAATTTACCCTTTTACGTTCAGGCATCTTATCCATAATTTCATTAACATATGCTTTTTGATCAAATTTCACTCCTTTTTCTTTTAACTTCAATACTTCTTTTTGTCGTTTCATTCTATAATTGGCAAAGTCACTATTGGTAAAATCTCTTTTAATTCCGTTTGAAACAAATAAATCCTTTAAGCCATCATTGTCCATATCCAAAAATAGCGGTCCCCAACTCCAGTCAGTACTAGAAACACCAGCTAATTGTGCTATATCTGAAAACCTTGGTAAATTATTATGAATTCCATTATTAACCTGTAACGTATTATACATGTATTGGTGATGTAATCCTAAATCAACAAGTTTATAGAATTTGTCGGGGTTCATGCCACTCATACTTGTTTTAATATCATAGTTATGCTCAGACACCATATCTAGAGAAATAAAATCTAATAGACCATCATTGTTAAAATCAGCAATATCATTTCCCATAGAGGCATTTGAAATATGACCTGTAGTTTCTTTGATAACTTCTACAAAAGTTCCATTCTTTAGGTTTAGGTACATATGATCTTTTTCAGAATAATCTTGTCCAACCAAAATATCGGGCCATCCATCATTATTTAAATCACCGATTGATAACCCTAAACCATAGCCAATTAAATTATTAATAATACCTGCCTGTTTGGTAACCTCCTTAAATATATCGTTGTCATTTCTAAATAATCGTTCTCCTTGAAATTTTGATTCGGTATTCAATAACTCATCTAAAGCTTCATCAGGATATATTAAAACACCATGATTAAGAAGAAACATATCTAAATCTCCATCTTTATCATAATCAAAAAAAGATGCTTGCGTTGAAAAATGGGCTAAATCTAACCCAAATTCTTTAGCATTCTCTTCAAAAACAGGAACCCCTTGTGGATTATTTCCCTTATTGATATACAATTCATTACGCCTTTTATCGGGATCGCTAAATTTTCCAGATTTACAGATGTAAATATCCAGTTTCCCATCATTATTTATATCAACCATGGTTACACCAGTAGGAAAACCATATTTACCTTTAACTTGTGCTGGTGTAGTTATATCTTCAAATTTCATATTTCCTTTATTCAGGAATAGTTTATTTGAATTTAAATTTGAAATAAAATAAATATCAGGTAAATCATCGCCATTCAAATCTCCAACAGAAACACCTGCACCATTATAGAAATATTCATAAAGCAGACCATTCATTATAGTTGACTCTTTCAATTCATTTTTAAAATGAATATCAGATATATTTGAGGGAACAATTGTAAATAATGATTCTGCCTCTTTTTTTATTAAAATATTATTTTTGCTATCTTCTTTTTGACACGACAGAATGAGTATTAAATTTAACCCAAATAATAAATTACGGAATATATACATGTTGAAACTACTAATTAAGAAGGTTACAGTATAAAGATATAAAAAATGAGGTCAAGTTAATTTTAACTGACCTCATTTTTAACAAACTAACTCAAATATTACATTTAATTACTATAGCCTGGATTTTGTGTCAATTGAGTATCCTCAATATCAAATTCTTTACCCGGAATAGGCCATAAATAGTCTCTACCTGGATTAAACGTTCTTATGCCTCCAGCATCTATCAGACCATTTAATACCTGCTCGGCTATTCCCCAACGTCTTATATCCGAATAACGTGTCCCTTCCAAAAGAAGTTCTACTCTTCTTTCATGTCTAATGGCTTCTCTCATTTCTTCTTTAGTCAATCCTCCTGGTAGTGGTGGCATATTAACTGAAGGTCTAGCTCTAATATCATTTATAGCATCATAAATAGACTGATCTGGACCAGAAGCTTCATTTTTTGCTTCTGCATAGGTCAATAACATTTCTGCATATCTAAATACAATTGCATTAAGTCCAGATCTAGTAGGATAAGGAGTTGGAGCAACAACACCTACTTCATCATATTCAGTATACTTTTTAAAACAATATCCTCCAAATTCACCAACATGATCTACTACTCCATTAATTGTAGCTCCTGGAACAGAAATTGTTTGTTTTAATCTAGGATCTCTGTTGTCATACGGATTGTCTACATCATACAATGGTGATTCTGCTATAGACTGCCCATCTGTCATTTCATATTCATCAACCATATTTTGTAACGGAACTACAGATGACCAACCACCTACTGTATAGCTACCAAGGTATAATTCGTTAAAATTTCCTTGTTCAGGTGATTTGTACTGCACATCAAAAATAACCTCTTCATTATTTTCATTTGCTTCACGAAATAAATCTCTATAACTAGGGAACAACGAATAACCCATACCCATAACTACTTGAGCTGCTAATGCTGCATCTGACCAACGATCATTATACAGTAGCACTCTTGCTTTTAAGGCTAAAGCAGCGCCTTTAGTAGCTTTTCCAATCTCAGATTGGCTAGTTGGCAATAATGAAGCAGCTTCATCTAAATCTGCAATAATTTGATTTACTACTGTCTCTTTAGTATCTCTTGGTAATGCGGAATGTTCTAATTTTGGACTCTCCAAAATTAATGGCACACCTCCATAAAAATCTGTTAATCTGAAGTAAAAATATGCTCTAAAAAATAAAGATTCACCTCTAACAGAATTTTTAAAATCTTCATCAAGTCCTTCAACAGATTGATAATTATCTAAAACAACATTAGTTCTACCAATACCTCTAAAACAATCATCCCACATCCAATTAATGGCTCCAGGATTACGAGTATCGTGCGTTCCATCTGCTATAGCCTTAAAACCTTCCCAAGGATAGTTATTATACGCATTATCAGATACAACATCGTAATATATGTACATTTGTTCTAAATCTGCCAGTTTACTATATGTTGCGTTTAAAGCTAAACGAACATCTGCTTCAGTTTTCCAAAACGTTTCGGAAGAAATCTGTGTAGTTGAACTCACTTCCAAAATATCTTTATCACAAGAAGTTAGGATAATGAATGTAGCTACAATAAATTTTATATATGTTTTCATATTATATATTTTTAAAAATTATAAAGTAATATTTAGACCCAGTGAGTAAACCTGAACATTGGAATAAGTTCCTCTATTTCCAAAAGGATTTTTTTCAGGATCCAATCCTCTATATTTGGTAAAAGTCAAAGGATTAGTAGCATTTATGTATATTCTTAATTTATCCATTCTAATTTTTTTCAAAATATTTTCTGGAAGAGAATATCCTAATTGAATGTTTTTTAATCTCAAGTAAGAAGCATCTTCAACTATGAATGAAGAATTTCTCCATATATTATTAATATAATTACTTGCTCTAACTAATCTAGGGTAGTTATTATTAGGGTTTTCCGGTGTCCAAGCATTGTCTGCCCAAAATTGGGGGACGCCCGCACTGTTAAAAAATGGCATTTGCTGGAGTTCAGTTCTAGCGTTTATCCCCTCAACTCCTTGCCAAAGCATTGAAAAATCAAAGCCTTTATAGGAAGCTGAAAAATCAAAACCATAGGTAAATTCTGGTATAGATTGGCCCATAGCCTGTCTATCACCATCATCAATAATACCATTATTATCAAAATCTTCAAATTTAATATCCCCAGGTTTAGCATCTGGCTGCGCTCCATGTGCAGTAACCTCAGCTTCGTTTTGGAATATACCTAACATATTAATAACATAGAACTCATTAATAGAACTACCTTCAACTAATCTGCTAAGATCCCCTATTTGTGGTGTAGGCAATTTAGTAACCTCATTATCAATTGTTGTAAAATTTAAATTTGCACTATAGTTAAATTCTCCAACAGTGTTCGTGTGATTAATTAAAACCTCCCATCCTTTATTTTCTACAGTAGCTAAATTAACAGTCGGTGGCGTTAAGCCTCCAACAACACTAGAAATGTTTATGCCACGTAAAATATCTTCGGTAGTTTTTTCGTAATAATCTACAACTAATCCCCATTTTCCATCAAATGCTGTTATATCTAATCCGATATCTGTTTGTGTAGAAGTCTCCCAAGTTACATCTGAGTTAGGTAAATTAGTTTGTGCAGCACCACCAACTAGACTTCCTCCATAAGAGTAATTTTGCCCTAAGCTATATATAGAACTATATTGGTTTGGACTAATTGCCTGATTACCTAACTGTCCCCAAGATGCTCTCAATTTTAGATTATTGATAACACTTACATCTTCCATAAATGATTCCTTAGATATATTCCAACCTGCTGAAAAAGAAGGAAAAACACCCCATTTGTTGCCTTCTCCAAAATTTGAAGAACCATCATATCGTACATTAGCTTCAAAAAGGTATTTACTATCGAAGTTATAATTTATTCTACCAAAGAAAGATTGAAGACCAAAATCTACAGTATATCCATCTGCTGTTGGATCATTTGACCCTGCACTTATTTCTTGCAATTCATTATTTGGAATACCGTCTTTAGAACCTTGTAGTCTTTGAAATTTATTAGTTTCTTGATTGAAACCTGCAAGTACATCAAAATTATGATTCTCACCAACAGTCTTTTTATAGTTTAATGTTGTAACAAGTGTAATATCTCTTTGAGTATCATACCTGTTCCATGCTGATAAAGGATTACCTGATACACCTAAATTAGTTTCAGACAGATCTACAGGATTAACCAGCTTAATATCTGGTCTAAATACTTTTTGCAAAGAATGAGACGTTCTTACGCCAACAGAGCTCTTTAATTTTAAATCTTCAATAATTTCATATTCACCAGATATATTAACTAACAGGTTATCCCAACTAGTATTATTTTTTCCTTCTAATGCTCCTGCAAGTGGTTGTGTAGCATTTGGAAAACCTATCCACGGATATCCATATCTTCCATCTGCCAAACGTGGACTTTGCATTGGTGTAGCTCTTTCAATCCATCCAATCACCGTACCCGAACCAGCAATAGGTTGGTTTACGTCATCATGTCTTCCTGAAAGTTTTACAGAATAACTGAATTTATCAGAAACTTGAGTATCTAAATTCAATCTTGCTGTATATTGCTTTGTATCAGTCCCTAATACTATACCTTCTTGATCAGTATATCCCATTGAAAATGAATACGTAGTTTTCTCACTTCCACCTCTCACACTTAAATTATTAGTTATAATCTGAGCATCTCTATACATTAAGTCTTGCCAATCAGTATTTGGATATATATAAGGATCAGATCCATTTCTAAATTCATTTATTTGGTCTACTGTGAAAGCAGGAGTAGCAATCGGAGATTCATTAAATATGGCAAGGTTATTTAATTCCATAAATTGAACAGAATTAGTTACATAATCGGCTAGTTTAGTAGGTGATTGAACACCAATATAGCCATTATAGTTTACAGTAAATTTACCTTTTTTACCTGTTTTTGTCGTAACTAAAACTACTCCATTAGCAGCTCTTGAACCATATATTGCAGCAGAGGCCGCATCTTTTAAAACAGTAATTGACTCAATATCCGCTACATTTACATTCCCAAGGCTTCCTCTTATACCGTCAATAAGTACTAAAGGGTTATTATTCCCAAGAGTACCAATACCTCTAATTCTAATACTAGCACCATCTGCGCCAGGTTGCCCAGAATTTTGAGTAACAGTAACACCAGCAGCCTTCCCAGCCAAAGCTTGAGTTGCGTTAGCTATAGGTCTGTTTTGAGCATCTTCGAGTTTAACAGTTGAGATCGATCCTGTAAGGTTTTCTTTCTTTTGAACACCATAACCTACAATAACGACTTCATCTAATTGTGAAGCATCTTCTTCCATTGAAATGGAGAAAGAAGTCTTATTGTTTACTTCAACTTCAAGGGTTTTTAGCCCAATGTAGCTGAATACCAAAATCCCGTCAGGTAAAACATTTGATAACGCAAAATTACCATCAAAATCGGTAATTGCACCATTTTGAGTTCCTTTAACTAGTACATTTACTCCAGGTATTGGCAAACCATCTTCTGAAGATACAACTTTGCCGTTTACACTAAGATTCTGAGAAAAACCCAAACTAATAGTGAAAAGTGCAAGCAAAATGAAAATTCTAAATACTTTTGTTTTCATACTTAAGTTAATTATTAATAATTGATTAGTAAATATTGATCACTTGTCTTCATTTCAATCTTTTATGTTTAGAAATTAATGTCGTTTAATAAAATGACTTATTAAATTTTCTGAATTCTCCTTTGAAAATAATTTTTACGAATATTTATTAAAATATCATTCATATAAAGGGTTCTGAAAATTTTACTATATATATTATAATTCAAAAATAAGTCTTACTAACCAGCCTTTAAATAGACATTTTTTTTAAAAAGCTGGGTTATAATATTATTTTCGTACTAATTTTTATTCACCTAATTAAAATATAGATTTAAAGAAACTAATTCGAATAGACAGAATATTGTTATCGAGCACATTTATAATTATATTTATAAAATTTAATTGCACTGTAATGACTTCATATAATTCTGATAATTATTTAAGCTAGTCTTGTTTTCTTTCTAAATTTAACTTCTTCTGTAAATTTGTTAATCTAATTAATCTTAACTATCCAAAATTACAGTAACATTTATAGCATTACTTCCTCATTATTATCAAATACATTCTCTATATTTGCTCAACTACACATTTAATTCTAATGAAAGCAAATTTTAGAAAATTAGAAAAACCCATTGAAAAGGCTTTTCACATACGAAAAGATGTACGTACTCATTTTGATGATAACTGGCATTTCCATGAAATGCTTGAATTTGTGACAATTTTAAAAGGAAAAGGAAAAAGATTCGTTGGAGATTCTATAGAAACGTTTTCAAAAGGTGATGTTATTTTAGTTGGGGAGAAGCTCCCACATGTCTGGAGGAGTGCTCCACCAAAAGATTCTGATTCTGCAAAAATGCAGTGTTCTTCTATAGTTATTCAATTTTCGTCTGATTTTCTTGGAGAGCGATTTTTAGAATTGCCAGAGTCAGTAAAACTTAAGGAGCTCTTTACTAATGCAGAAATGGGCATCTCTTTTAAAGGTACGACTTCTGGACAGTTGATCAATAAAATAAAAAACCTGTTAAGAGTTGAGGGAATGGAACGTTTAATGCAATTTCTCAACATTTTACATTTCGCGTCTAAATCTAAAGAATATAAACTACTAGCAACACCTTTATTTAAGGAAACTATCTTTAAAAGTGATGTGAAAATTAATAGGGTTTTTGAATATGTTATGGATAATTTTTCTAACCCTATAACCTTAGATGAGGTATCAGAAGTTGCTTCTATGAATAAAACTGCTTTTTGCAGGTATTTTAAAAACAGAACCAAAAAAACATTTTCTTCATTTTTAAATGAAATTAGGATTGGATATGCCTGTAAATTAATACTAGAAGAAAAATATAGTATTACTGAGGCTGCATATTTAAGTGGTTATAATAGCCCTTCTCATTTTAACAAACAATTTCGTTTATTTAAAAAAGTGTCGCCTTCTGAGTTTTATAATAATTCGAAAAAGGTGTTTGAATAAGTTGTTTTATAGTTTGAATTAATAAATTCCGATTTCAGCTAGATGAGTGAAAAAAATATTTTCACCATTCTTATTATCGTGTCCTTAATTAATAATTATTTTAAAATATCGAGAAACTTTTTCTTCACTTAGCTCAACGTATTGCTTAAGCGATGAATCTTGAAGAGCAAAATCACCAATAGAATTAAAAACAACACCATCGTTGCTCAACAAGATTGTTATAGATTTAGGTCTTCCGTTATATTTATTGGCTCGATGAACAAATGTAAGTCCTTTAATTGTCTCTAATTCTTTTAAGTCTATTGTGACGTGATGCGGGTATCCAGGAGAGCTACCAACCCATTTAGATTGCCAAAATGTGTTTGTTTTACCATCAATCATATGAAGCGCATGTCCATTATTAGCACCTTCTCCTGAAGTTTCTTCTGAAGAAAAATCAACAATACTCCATTGCGATTTGTCTAATTCAGCAATTTCTTTGAAGTCTATATCAATTGTAGGTTTGTTATTTTCTATTTCGAATTGAAAGGATTCAAAGGAAAAGTTACCATTTGTGTGACAAAACCTCATACGCAATTCAAAAGAATATTGTTTGTAGTCTGGATTTATGTCGCTTAAAGGCATCTCTATTGAAATACTATCGCCATTTATAATATTATTAGTGGCCCAACTAATGGCATTGTAATTGGCATCACCAGAACTCGTTTTGGGGTCGGCATAAGCAATTACAGCATTTACAGGAATAAAGGCATCAAATTTACTTTTTATATGAAGTTTTGATTCATTGGAGTATATTTTTAAGGATTTGATAGTGTGTGATGGTATTTGATTATAAAACACCTTTCCTTCCTCTTCGTTAAAAACCTCACAGTTGTTTAATATAACTGCACTCGCTTTGGTTAGATGTACGTTATTAGGAGATTTATTGTACTCATGGTTGCCCCAAGACATCATAGATGTCCAACTATCATTAAAAGTATGCTGGTTATGGGGTAAATTTAAACAATGACCTAGTTCATGGATAGTACCTCCAATCCAATTAAAATCACCCTCTTTGCTACCATCGCGCCAAACATTCATATCAAAATATTTATAATCGAGTACATAAGTCCATTTTCCTAAGGCATAAAATGGTGGGCCTCCAGCATCCCAACCATGTTCTCCTCGAGTACTAGGCATAAAAGTTAAAGTGTGTTCGCTTGATTCTTCTTCTGGATGTTGATTAAAATATTCTTGAATCTCTAGACCAGCTTTACCACCACCTCCTTCATAAGGATAGGTAAAACTATCATACTTACCTTTTACAACGATAACCTTTACATAGTCAGAATCATACTCACTTATTAATAGCCCAAAAGTTTTTTGTCCAAATCCATTCCGATTCATTTCGTTTTTGTACCAATTTTGCATGTGTAGCATGATACCAGAAATTCGTTTGTGGTAATCTTCAAGTACTCTCTGATCGTTTGGTACAAAATAAACAACATTTAAATTGGCAGGGTAATTAGATTTATATACTCCTAAATCAAGTTCATTTTGTATAGATTCTTCAAATTGTTCTTCACTTGAACAATCTATACAAAATATACTTAAGCATATTAGAAGCCCATAAATAATCGTTTTTTTATAGACGTATAATGCATTTTAGATGATTGGAGGATAATGTTCATCTATTTTTATTAACGAATAAAATAATTAGGATTAAAACCACTAACATTGGTTTGAACAGAAAATACACTCCCACTATCTGGATATTTGTCTAATTCTTGTTCTAAAAGTCCATCCCTTGCTGTGGTTATAAAAAGGGTGTCCATATTTTTTCCGCCAAATATACATGAAGTAACATTTGGAGCATCTACCTCAATTTTTTGAAGTATCTGCCCAGATTTAGGGTTAAAACATATAACACTGCCTCCTCCCCACATAGCAACCCATAAGTTACCTTGATTGTCTATAGTCATGCCGTCCGGAGCTCCCAAATATTTAGGGATTGCTATAGCCATTCGTTGATTAGATATTTCACTTTTCTCATTAAAATCAAAAGCATAAACACCATTTTTAACAGTATCAATATAATACATGGTTTTTTTATCTAATGACCATTCTAAACCATTAGAAATTGTAACATCTTTTACACTTTCATTTACATTTTTTTCCGAATCTATTAAATACAAGCTACCTTTATTAGGTAAAACATTCATTTCCATAGTACCTACCCATAAGTTGCCATTGGGATCAGCTTTACCATCGTTAAAACGAACATTTGGTATTTTAAACTTTAAAGAAATATATTCGCTGTTTTTTTTTGTATCCGTATTTAATACTATTATTTTACTGGTATCTGAAATTAGAAATTCCTTATTTGATACAGGGATTATACAAGATGTTTTATCGCCTTGGTAGATAATTTTATCTTGTTTCGTATTTGTATTTGTGGCATGAACTTGCCCTTTATTAATATCTACCCATAGCAATTCTTCAGAATCATTTAACCATACGGGACCTTCTCCTAATTCAGCGTTAAATTTATACCACAATGATGCTTTTTTTTCTATAATTCTGTGATTTTTCATTTCTCCTGGATAATTATTTTTAGGGTGTTCGTTGTTTAATAATGCTTCATGAATTTCTCTTGTAACAGCAGACCAACCATCATCATCTTTCCATAAAGGTTCAGATAGTAAATTTTCCCACTTTTCAATTTTTTTGATGAGTTTTTTTGCTAATTGAGGGTTTTGTTTGCTTAGATCTTTTCGTTCTTTCAAATCTGCCTCCAAATTGTAAAGTCGATAACCAAAACCTTTAAGTTTTATAAGTTTATAATCATTATAACGCATCGATGCAGTTTCGTTATAGCGCCAAAACAACTCTTTGTGTGGATTACCTTCTTTTTTACCCAATAAATAAGGTATTAAATTTGTACCATCTGATTTAGTTAATGAATGTGTGACTTTCGAGGCATTTGAAACCGCTTCTACAGTTGCAAAAATATCCAATGATGATGTAAGCCCTTTATATATATTGCCTCCTTTGATCTGCCCCTTCCAATTTACAAAAAACGGAATACGATGGCCCCCTTCAAATTCATTACCTTTCCAGCCTTTTAATACAGAACGCTCTAAACTTGTATACGGAGAATTGCTGGATTGATTAAATATGGCGCCTCCATTATCACTTAAAAAGAAAATAAGCGTATTTTCTAAGAGATTTTCCTGTTGTAACTTATTATATATTTTACCTACATTTTCATCCAAAGACCACGCCATGGCAGCCAATTGTTTTCTAGGGTGATTTTTGTATTTTTCTAAGTGTATTTCTTTTGCCTGCATAGGTGTATGCACTGCATTTGGAGAAAAGTACATGAGAAATGGTTCTTTTTTATATTTTTCTATGTATACCACTGCTTTATCACCAAAGGCATCGGTTAGATATTCATTAAATGTTACTTTTTCCTTATTATGAAGAATCTGGTTACTATTAAAATAATTATGACCGCCTCCTAAAAATCCAAAAAATTCATCAAAACCCATATTATTTGGATGTAATTCGGGAGTTTCACCAACATGCCATTTTCCTATAGCAATGGTTTTATATCCTTTTTTTTGAACTATTTTACCTATGGTTGGCGACAAAGCATCAAGTCCTAATCCTTTTGGTGGTGAATTGCATTCAAATCCATTTTTTTGTTGATATCTACCTGTTAGTAAACCTGCTCTAGAAGGTGCACATACGGTTGACGTTACATGAGCATCTGTAAAAATAACACCTTCGCTTGCCAATTTATCAATATTAGGAGTCTCTAAATTTGAATTCCCCATAAAATTAAAATCATTATATCCGGCATCGTCAACTAAAATGATGACAATATTTGGTAGTGACTTATTTTCTTGACCATTGACATGAGAGCATACCATTAAAAGTATAATTATTGTTTGAAAAAAATAAAATTTAAAATTTTCGCTTAACATATTAATTAATTTTTAAATGAACTTCATTACTATAAGTGCCATCAAGTGTTATATTTCTTTGATAGTTTCCCCAATTTAAATCAACATAATCTACAATGTTATTTAGATATAGCTTTAACACATTTTCTTTTTTTGCCAATCTACATGAAACACTACCTTTCCCATAAACAGATACCATTTTTTTATTGTCTTTTAGTAGCGCATATTCTGTAATATTCTCTTTAGTGCTTTTTGAAATATTAGTTAAAGACTCGTTATTTTCATTAGAAGTTCCCTCATAATAAAAGCTTTTTGTATCTAGTTCCCAGTCTTTTTCTGGAGCTGTTCTATAGTTAGTACTTACGTTTGTAAAAAGCTGTGCAGTTCCAGAAATAGCAGACAGATGATTTTTTGGGTATGCACTCCAGTAAGATTCTCTTTCCCATTGCAGGGTATTAAAAACGCTTTCTATATCATAACGTACACCAATTTCTCTAACATATTCTTTTGGTAAATTTTCAAAAGTATATTTAGTAATGACATTTCCATTAGTCGAAATTTGCAATATAAAAAAGGTATCAATATTGTTATAATTGCCTCTTATTTCAACTATAGCTTTATCATCTTTTAATGTATAGTTGAATTTTTTTAATTTCCAATTCTCAGCATAGTTATTAATAGTATTAGAAGAATATGTAAGTCTTTCACCTTTTGTTTTATAAGTCATAAAAGGACCAGAAACACTCATCTTATTTCCCTCTTTCTCTATTTTAGTCAATAACCCAGAGTTTTTATCAAAATACAAGTCACAAATATTTGTATGTACTATTAATTCACTACCCTCATTGGTTAAGGTAATTTCATCTGCGTTTATAGCATCTGAATCGGGTTTTTGTGGTTCTTCACCTGCTTGTTTTATATTATAGCTGTCTACAAGATTACCTTTAGTATCGTAAAAATCAATAGCAATTTTTTCATTAGCATCCCATTGTGTCATTGGTAAAATCAATATCCCTTTTTTATGGGGTTTCAGGTTTAATGGTTTTAAAGTTGTGGAACTACCTTTATAAGTATATTTTACTAATATCTCGTTCAAATTTGTATGATCAAACCGATTGTATATAGGGATGTTAATTTCTGAACCTTGTTTGAAATCTTCAACAAAGGTTTTTAAAATTTTTATAGGAGTATATGCTTTTTTGGTATTCCAAAATTCAGGCTTTTTTCTTCTCCAAATATCTACAATACCCCATTCGCCATAGCCGACAGTAGTTCCTTGATATGGCAAAACTGTATTGTCATTTATTCCCCAAGTCTCTCTGAATCCTTTTAAATTTTCAGGCAGCATAAAGGTTTCGTCAATCATACCCCATATAGCACCACCTAATCCTCCATCTGCATCATATGTTTTAGCCCACATTTTGTCTAAACTTTGTCCCCAAAAATCACGAATATTAGGATCTTCTTTAATCGTGAAATTATTATAACAAGCTACATGTGCCCATTCATCGAATATAACAGGCATTTCTTTAAAGCCAAAACCTTTTGTTTTTTTATTATACTGGTTTAAATCTCCATCAATACCTGGATAATGCATACTTAAAATGTGATAAGGAGCAATGCTATCTGGAGCTGTACCAGGATAGCTAAACATAACAGGTCTTGTTTTGTCGTTTTCTTGAATCCAATCGAACGATTTTTTAAAATTGGTTCCATAAATACTTTCGTTTCCAATTGACCAAATAATAACAGAAGGATGATTTCTATGAGTATTTATCATCTCTTCTACTTGTGATAAATACCTATCTGTATATATAGAATCGCTTTGCGAATTAGAAGCTGTTTCATATCCTTTTATTCTGTAATTTATCACAAAACAAACAGCTGTTTCATCTTCAACATAAATACCATATTTATCACATAATTTTAAAAAATTATCTGATGGAGGATAGTGAGAAGTCCTGATATAGTTCATATTAGCCTCTTTAGCTAAAAGAACATCCTTTAATTCGTAGTCTGGAGTAGAAACCCTGCCTAAAGTGGGGTGATTATCATGCCTACAAGCACCTCTTAATTTTACAGAATTTCCATTTACCTTGAGAGAATTTCCTTCTATGGCTATCTCTCTAAATCCAAATGGGTGATTTTTTCTCCAAAGTAATTTGTCATTTTCATAAAATGAAACTTTTAAAGTATATAAATTAGGATGCTCAGCATCCCATTTTTTAGGGGTTATAACTGTATTACTTATTCTAAATGAATTTTTATTATTAATTAAATGAGTTGATTCATTCAAAGCAACCTCATTATCAGTATCATCAAAAAGTTGAATTTCAACTTTAGAATTTTTTCCTGAACTCATTAACTTTCCAGAAACTATTAAACTTGCGTCTTCGTAATTTAAATCCAAATCTGTTTCTATCTGTATTTGATCTGGGTAATTTTTTGGTAAAGCCAATAAATTTACATCTCTTAAGATACCTCCTATCTGGTGTTTAGCATAGCCACTAGCATATGAAATATCATCTGCACGATCAGTTACTTCTACAGTTATCATTGCCTTTTCACCTACTTTAACGAAGGGGGTAATATCACATTTCCATTGTGTAAATCCTCCATGATGGTCTCTAACATAATTTCCATTAACCCAAACTTTAGCGTAACTATAAACTCCTTCAAATTGTAGGTATATATTTTTCTCTTTATAATCGGCAGGAATTATAATTTCCTTTTTATATGCAAATGGTACATCACTTTTTATTAAAAACCCTTGCATCATAACCTCTCCTGGAACTTTAACATTTTTCCAAGAATCATCTAAAATGATGGTATCCTTCCAAAATTCATTAGAAGGATTTAAGGATATTTTCCAATCTCCATTTAAATTTATTATTGGATTTACTACTGAATGGACATAAAAATCTGATGGATCTTTATCGTCACAACTAATAATAATCATCATAAGACCAATTAAACCGGAGATTTTTGATGTTTTTTTAAATACTTGCATTATTTATTTTTTAATAATAACGTCAAACTATGAATCTTGCATAATAGCTGATCTTCCACCATCCATTAAGTAGGTAGAACCCGAAATAAAGGATGCTAAATCTGAAGCTAAAAACACACAAAAATTACCAACATCTTCTGTTGTGCCTAACTTTTTCACAGGATGTAAATCAACTGTTCTTTTTCGTTCAACTTCGGCATCAGGAAAACTATCGAACCATTTTTGGTTTCCAGGAGTATCTATAAATCCGGGTGCAATACCAACTGTTCTAATTTTTGGTGACCATTCAAGAGCTAAAGATTGAACTAGACCTTTAATAGCAGTTTTTGTTACATTGTAAGGAAAACAACCCGGTATTGTATAATCAGAATGATTTGAAGTCATTAAAATAATTACTCCATTTCCATTTTTTTCTAACCAAGGTTTGCATTTCTGGCTTAGCATCCAATGTGATTTTAAATTCAGGTTCATATTATACTCCCAATTTTCAAGAGTACAATTTTCAGCTCCTTCAAATACATTAACTCCTGCATTTGAAATTAAAATATCAATTCCACCAAAGGCAACTATCGTTTTATCTATTAAAGCTTCTTGGTCTTTTGAAGAAGTAATATCTACACTTAAATAGATGCCCTTTGCTCCTTCCTCTTTCAAAATATTAAAAAAATCAACTACTCCTTGAGAATCTTCTGAAGACCTTCCACATCCAGCAACATTACAACCCGCTTTTGCAAACACTTTTGCAACTCCTTGTCCTACACCACTGCTTACACCTGTTATTAAAACTGTTTTACCTTCTAAATTAATGTTTAACATTTTTATTTGTTTTTAGATATAAAATCCGTCTCTATGCTCTCTAATTCCCGGATGCTTCTCCATTTCTTCTTCAATTAAATCAACTCCTAATCCTGGTCTCTCACTCAAAACTAAGTTTCCATTTTCAATGTTTAAAGGATGGTTAATAATCTCATCTCTCCAAGGTACATCATTAAAAATAATTTCTTGTTTATAGAAATTAGGAATTGATGCACACACATGTGCCGATGCCAGTGTAGATAAAGGTCCATTCGGATTATGTGGTGCTACAAGGACATTGTAAGCTTCTGCCATATTTGCCATACGCTTCATTTCAGAAGGTCCTCCGCAACGTGTTATATCTGGCATTATAATATCGCAAATATGTTTTTCTAATATAGGTCGTATACCATTTCTTGTATAGTGTCTTTCTCCAACGCAAATTGATACACTTGGATCAATTCTGTCTCTTAACGCTTTCAAAGTATCTGAATTTTCGGGACCAGCAGGTTCTTCATACCAAGTGATATCTAATTCGGCTAGGCGCTTTGCCATAGTAACAGCAATTTTAAAATTAAGCATGGCATGTGTTTCTATCATGATATCCATATCAGGTCCAACAGCTTCTCTTACAGCTTTACTAACTTCAAAAGCTTTGTCTTGTTCAGATTTTGTTAAAGATAAGTTAGTTGCTAAATCATCTCCATAAAAATAGTTTGTATGAGCAAAAGGATCAAATTTAAGCCCTGTAAATCCAGCCTCTTTAACTCGCTTAGCTTGTTTAGCATAATCCTTACCATTATGCCCACCATCAGTAAACCAGTAATTAGCATATAACGGAATTTTTGTTCTGTAACCTCCTCCTAACAACTGATAGCAAGGTACCTTAAGTGCTTTTCCTTTTATATCTAATAAAGCCATATCAATTCCAGAAATTGCACATAAACTAGCACCATATGGCCCTACCCAATTCATATCTCTATACAATTTAGTCCATATAAAATCAGTTCTCATCGGGTCTAATCCAATGATTCTTTTTCCTAATTCTTTGGCTGCACTTTCTACAATTTGACTACCTGGCCAATTAGTTGCCTCACCTACTCCAATTACTCCTTCATCTGTATAAATTTTTAAAAGGGTCCAGTTATACTTTACTCCTTCAACAAGCCAAACTTTTACATCTGTTATTTTCATCTCTTTTTATTATTTTTATTCGTATACATTTTTTATAGAATTATCAATTTGTGCTAATTCAGATAATCCAATGAATCAATCACTAAAAAATCTCCAAATTCCTTTTGTTTTAATATTAATTGAGCCAGTAATTGTTTTCTAATTTCTCGGTGGGTATCGCTTTTATCCAAATTATCCATTTCAAATGGATCATTTACTAAATCAAACAATTGCACCCTATTGTTATGTGGATATATAATGAGTTTGTAATCATCAGAGCGAATCATTCGCTGATATCCTTTATATGATCCAAAAATATACTCTTCTCCTCCATCAACCTCTTCTTTGATCAATTCAGTTATACTATTAAACTCTACTGTTTCTGGTTTTTCAATGGAAGCGAGATCGCAGGTTGTAGCGAACATACTCTGCAAGTACACTTTGCTACTTACTAACTTACTCTTTGGCAAATTAGGACCTTTAATTATAAGAGGCATTCTCACACTGTGGTCATATTGATTTTGTTTCCCCATAAGACCATGTTGTCCAACTGCAAGACCATGATCCGAAGAAAAAATGACATAAGTATTATCTGCCTTTCCACTAGCTTCTAGAGCCTCTAATATCCTTCCTAATTCTCTATCTAAATGAGTAATCATTGCATAGTATTCACTTCTATGTAATTGAACAGCATCTTTTGTTCTAGGAAATGGAGCCAGTAATTCATCACGTATTCTTTGGTCACCTTGATCAAATGGATGTTCTTCCAAATAATTATTTGGAATTTCAATTAATGATGGAGGATAACGATCTACAAATTCTTTTGGAGATTGCCTTGGATCATGAGGAGCGTTAAAAGCAACATATATAAAGAATGGCTTCCTTAAATTTCGTACATCATTCATCAGATAATTTATTGCTTTATCAGCATATAGCTCTGAAGTATGCTGTTCGGCTATATAATTTTTTCCAATTAATTTTTCGTTTCTTTCATTATAAGTTATATCGTTCACTTTTGGTCTCCAATTACCAGTGAAAGTTTTATCCCATGGTTCCCATGATGTGTCTTCAGCATTACCTCTTCCATACCCCGGCTTATTCGAGCCATTTTCATCAAAGGTCTCATACATTCCTTCACCTATTGCTTCTCCTTTGTCAAAACCTTTAAGTAGTGCATACATGGAATTGTGCCACTTGCCAGTAATGAAGGTCTCATATCCATTGGCTGAAAACACTTCCGGCCAAAGTGGTACTTCTGTTATTTTGCTAATATTTTTTGTCTGAGCCCATTCATCCAAATAAGATGCATTTTGAGCAGCATTAAAAACTGTTTGTCCAGTTATTAACATCGTTCTACTCGCAACACATACAGCGCCAGACCATGACCCTTGATTAAAACAATGTGAAAAAGTTACTCCTTGTACAGACAATTTATCCATATTAGGTGTTTCAATTTCCTCATTTCCAAGCGCACGAACAGACCTATATGTCTGATCATCGGTCAAAACAAACAGAAAGTTAGGCCTGTCATCTGCCAAAACGTATTTTGAATTAATCATATTCTTGCTACATCCAATAAATAAAATCAAAACTAATGAGTTGACTAATACAACTTTTTTCATAAATCCTAAAGATTATAATACATCTTAATATCTAATATTTATTTTACCTGTAATTTTATTGAGTCCGAAATCTCATCTCCCATTTTTATAGGCCTTCTTGTTGGTTCATAATAACTTCCCAAGAATAATTCATTACCTGCAGTTGCAAATTTCGCAATTAAAAATTGCACATTATCGCCAGCCAGCCAAGAACGCCAATGCTGAGATGCATCCAATGAAATTGCCATTACTTGACGCCCATTATTATTACGTAATCCTGCATAGTTGAAATTTCTTCGTGTAGATCTAAAATCATTACTCCCCAGTTTATTAAAATCCATACTCCAATTCCACAATGGTTCTTCTCTTGGATTTATTTTTTCTGGGACACCTTCATAAAATAATGGTGCCTCACCGTTTGTTCTTCCTATATGCTTGTCTGGATATGAAGTCCATCTTCCTTTTCTATCCCAAAATAATTTATTAAAACTTTTTGGACTGTCAAATACCATCCCCCATTGTCTTGGATTTACAGCAATTTTATTCAAAAAAGAATAATCTAAGGTTAAGCTACCATTGGCATTAATTTTCATGGTATAGTCGCCAATAAATTCAATATAACTTCCTTTAACACTAATGGATATATTATCTCCTTCTTTTTTAGCTTCTACAGAAGTTGCTTTCCAATTCTTACACAATTCATTAAATGGTGGAATATTAGCTTCATGTGCAGGCTCACAACCCTCACCATCTAATGGCAATGCCATTAACCATGGTCCTCCGTTTAAAACTTTTGTGTCTTCTTTTACTAAAGAAATAATTTGTCCTGTTTTTCTGTCAACTCTACATTCAAAACTTTTCCCTTTAATTATATATTCATTTTTAGTAGTTTTCAATTTGGTTGGTATTGAAGCACTTTCATCAATTACTTCTGTAAATGTTTGTTTCCCTACAGGGATTATAAATTCATCTGCCAAAAAACCTTTGGGATCAAAAAATGAAAGCTTTAGCTTTTCATTCTCTACTAAATTTTGAACATCAATTTTAATTTTTCCTTTTTGACCAGGAGCAATATCAGGAAAAACAATACCTGTTTCTTTAGCGTATTCCCAAAATACTTTTACTTTTTTTAAATTTAAAAATGTGTACCGATTTTCTATTTGAACTTCAAAAGATTTAGTAGCTTCCAACTGGTCTGTCAAAACTCTTATAGGGCTGTATATTTTTTTTACATGCCAGTATTCAGGTTTTGGTCTTCTCCATCCGTCAATTGGTCCCCAAGGGCCATAACCTACAGCATCACCATTCGGCATTTGAAAGATATCATCAACTCCAGACCATATAGCACCACCCAAAATTCCTTTGGTATAGTACATATTTTCCCAAGTTGGTGCCAAGGCCATTGCCCAATCATTTCGAACACTAGGATCAGTAATTAATTCTCTTCGATTATAAACATTCAAATGGCAATATTCTCCATAAATTAAAGGTTTGTCAAATGCTGCTGCCTTTTTATATCCATTTGGTCCAGGATAATGAATATTCGCTATAGATGCTGTACTCCCTTGATTATTAAAGCCACCATAAGCCTGATCATGAAAAGCATTGGGTCTTGTAATATCTGCAGCATCAACATACTTCATAAGTTTAGCAGTGTTATAATTCCAATAAGATTCGTTAGCAGCCGACCAAAATATAATTGAAGGATGATTACGGTAAAATTGAATCGTTTCCATATTAGCTTGTAACATATATGGGAAGTACTTTTCATCCTTATAATTCAATTTTAACCAGTTTTTGTTTGCATGATGTCCAACCCAACAAACTGGAGCTTCAACTTCTACAAAAATTCCTTTTTCATTACAAAGTGCAATAAATTCTTCAGCAGGTGGATAATGTGAAGTTCTTATATAATTACAATTAGCTTCGTTATATAATTTTACATCTTTCTCCCATGTATCTTGATCTAATACTCTACCACTAAGTGGATGTATTTCATGACGATTAACACCTCTTAATTTTACAGATACACCATTGACTAATAATTCACTTCCTTTAACTTCTACCTCTCTAAAACCTACTCTATTTATCAATCTTTCTGAAAGATTGTTATCAACTAATAAATCAATAAATAAATTATATAGATTAGGTGTTTCATTCGTCCATTTTTTAGGATTTAATACTGGTATTTCAACAATTTTAATTACTGTTTCTCCTGGGTTAACATTTTGTATATCGAATTTTTTTACTAAATTTTCTTCTGGGAGTGTAAACCTTAAAGATCTATTTTTTGATATTGAGTTTCCTAGGTTGGTAATATCTAATTTTAATTTTAAAACAGCATTTTTATAATTTTCATCTAAATCAGTAACAATTCTTAAGTCAGATATATGTACTTCTGGTACTGCAAAAAGAGTAACTTTTCTTGTAATACCACCTATTTGGTGTGCAGCGTATTGGGTTAAACTACCCATCATATCCGCCAATGACTCATTCCGTACTTTTAAAGCAACACTATTGTTATTCTCTTTTAAATAATCAGTTACATCAAATTCAAAAGCAGTCATTCCTCCCAGATGTGAACCAATTTCCTTACCGTTTATCCATATTACACTTTCACTAGAAACACCATCAAATCTTAATTTTATACGTTTACCTTTCCAATCTGCTGGTATATTGAATCTTTTCTCATAGCCTGCAAATGCAGCTGAATCTACTTTATAGCCTTGCATAGCCCATTCTCCAGGAACATTGATCGTTTTCCAATCTTGAGTTGCTTTTGTATTAGCATAAAACTTACCAAACGGTTTCTCACTAAATTTCCAATCACCATTTAAAGACATCGTTGGCTTGTAAATACCGTCTACTTTTAAAGGGCGTGGAACATATTGAGGTAACACCTTTTCAACTTCGATTTTTTCACTGACAACAAAAGAAGATGCTTTTATTAATTCATCTTTTCGCAATACATCAAAAGGTTTGAGTGTTGTTTTGTTTGACGAGTATATTTCTAATTCAGATATTACAACATTAGCTCCACTAAGCAATTCAAATACAAGAACTAATTGTTTATATGCATATGCTTTAGCAGGAAGCTTGAGGTTAATTTCTTTTCTGACACCTTCTATAAGTTTTATAGGATCACCTATAGCATTTCCATCTGCAGTAATATTGATGGTTCTATCGCTATCTGAAACAAATACTGCTCTGAGTGAATATGTTGCATTAATATCAATATTATCAAAAGCATAAATTACTTTATGCCCAAAATTACATGATCTGTCTATTTCAGTACCTAATTTTTCATCTTGAAAAATATAGTTATCTCCAAGAACTAAAAACGGTTGATTAGTAGTATTTCCGCAATCATTATAAGCTACAGAAACTTCATTGCCATTTTGGGATTGGGCAAAACTTATTACTGCTATGAAGAACAGTACCACTATTTTAAACCTAAGATATTTCATTTTCTAGATATTATTTTTTTGATTACATAATTTGATACTTATTCCAAGCATCTACAGCGCTCATCCCGTTTTGAATTGCTTTTAATACTGTTTTTTCACCTCTTGCTTTTTCAAATGCGCGTATAAATACTTCCTCTTCATGTTTTTTGGGCACAACACAGACTCCATCGTTATCACCAACAATAATATCTCCTGAATTAATACGGACTCCATCCATTTCAATGGGTACTCTAAAATCAATAACTTTTCCTCGAGGTGCTTGATCTTGTGCATATCTTCCATAAGAAAAAACCGGAAAATCTAACTCTAAAATACCATCTGTATCTCGTGAATATCCATTTGCAACTGCTCCAGCTGCTCCTAATACTTTAGCCCTAGTCATCATTAACTCTCCAACTAATGCATAATTTGGTGATGACCCTGAACAGATGTAAACCTCATTCTTTTTTAGATCATCCAACGCCTCTAACATTAATCCAAATGGTTTGGACATAAGTGGGTTATGACTATCGTGACTTAATTCTTCGAAAGTATCTGCCTCTAATATGGTCATTGCTCTTCCGATAAGAAACATACCATCTTTCAATGGTTGTATTTTTGGTGGAAGGAATTGATGTAATAAGTTCATTTTATCCATTGCATCACCAATAACAGCAGTAAATAGCTCTTTTTTTGCGGCTGCAAATAACTCATCATCATTTTTCCAAAATTTAGTCATCTTATCTTTTATTAGTTTTTACCAAAATGTATAATATAGTACGCTTAGCAAAGCACATATTAATATAGTTGCTATATTGAATACGGTGTTTGTTTTATACATTCCATCATCAATTTTAATAATATTATTTGTTCTTTCTTGTTTAAAAATTGAGATCAAAATCAACACAGCCGAGAGTATTAAAAATGCAATTCCCATTCTATCTAAAAACGGTAGGTCATCTATCAACACGTCTAATAATACAGATACCGGAATGGTTAAAATTACTGTCCACAACGCACCACTGGAATTTGCTTTTTTCCAAAACAACCCGAATAGAAAAACCACCACAATCCCAGGAGTAACCATTCCTGTAAAATCTTGTATGAATTGAAATGCTTGTTCTAGAGACGATAATAATGGAGCTACCAATACAGCAATTACTAAAGATATTGCACTCATAATTCTACCTACTATAACTAATTTACTATCTGTAACTGTCTTATTAAATATAGGTTTGTAAATATCGAATGTAAAGATGGTAGATGCACTAGTAACCATAGAACTCAATGAGGATACAATAGCAGCTATTAAAGCGGCAAAAGCCAAGCCTTTAAACCCTGATGGTATAAATGTATTGAGTAACCAAGGATATGCTTCATCTGGTTTCTCGATACCAGCATCTAACACAAATGCTGCAATACCAGGTAATACAACGATTAACGGAATGAATAATTTTAAGAAAGCAGCAAGTGCCATTCCTTTTTGTGCTTCACCAATATTTTTAGCAGCTAAGGAACGTTGTATGATATATTGATTACATCCAAAATAAGCAATATTGGCCACCCATAATCCACCTAAAATAACACCCAGCCCAGGTAAATATTTATAGTTGGGATCTGTTTTGTCGAGAATTAAATCAAACTTTTCAGGAGCCCTTTCAAATAGCATTTCTAATCCTAGAAAAATATCAGTTGAATTACTAATTGCCTTGATAGCGAAGAAAGTTGTCATTAATCCTCCAAAAATTAAAAATATTACTTGGATAACATCTGTGTATGCCACCGCTTTTAGTCCTCCTACTACAGCATACAATGCCGACAAAGCTGCCAAGGCAAAAATCCATTGAATCAGACTCAATCCTAAAAAGCCTTGTAATACCAATGCTCCTAAATAAAGTACTGAAGATAAATTAACAAACCAGTATACCAACAACCAAAAAACTGCCAGTCCTACCCGAAGTCTGGAATCATATCTTTTTTCTAAAAAGCCCGGCATCGTGTAAATACCGTTCTTCAAATAAATTGGTAAAAAGTATTTTGCAACTACTAATAAGCCTATTGCTCCTAACCACTCATACGTTGCAATGCCTAAACCAATGGCATAACCTGATCCGGTCATTCCTATGAATTGTTCGGCAGAAATATTTGCTGCAATTACAGATGAGCCTATAACCCACCAAGGCAATGTATTACTTGCAAAAAAGTAATCTTTAGAAGATTGTTTTTTTTTATTATAGAAAACAGCTCCGAACCCTACCAATAATACAAGGACGAAATAAGCTATGAAAACAATAGTATCAGCTCTCGAAAATGTCATACGGGTTTATTAAACTAATTATATTATCATACAAATCTAGCCTTTAGATGGTAATCAGAATTGTTTTCAATTAGCAATTACACGCTCTATTTTTGCTTAAATTTTAAATTAAATCTATTTTAAGCAAAAAAAAACATAATAATTCTTATATAAAATTTTCGTAGCCTTTTAGAAACATCTGAAAAATAAAATTAATATTCAAAACCAAAATATTGGCATCTTTACACCTCATTCAAATATTACGGATTAGACATTTCTTATCAATATGTATCTTTTATCCAATCGTAAGGTTTTCTTTTGTATTATTTTATTATTATTAAATACCAAACCATTAGCACTTTTAGCTTTTAAAATGGGTGTATCATTAGATAATTCCAGTTTTGATTTTCTTATTGAGTCAAAACAACCTCTGATTGGCATTATAGGATATATTCTTTATTTTTTCCAACAATGTTCTGTTGTCTTCCGTTTTGTTATTTATACTATCAATATGTTTTTGGTAAGAACTTTCATCATCCATTTTCTTATAAATAGCTGCCCTTAGCCAATTCTCCAAATCATGGTCAATGAGTTCAGGAAATGGTTTGCCTACTCCAAGATTTCTTGGCCATTCTTCTGCCTCTTCTACTTTTTTCAGAGCTCTGACATATTGTTTCTTTTCCATGAAGGTGTATGCCAACACCAACTTTGTTTGGCGGTAATATCTATGGGCATCTGTCGCACCTTCAAAAGGCAAGACATTAATTGTTGACAAAAGATTTTCCGCCTTTTGATACTGGTCGGCTATCATATAGGTTTTAATCAAATCCAAACCGATTATGTAATTTGTTTTATCGCCTTTATAATATTTTTCAAGGATTTTTATGGCTTTTTTTGTAATGCCAAGTTCTATCCATAATTTAGACAAAGCTTGACCATAACGCCATTCATTGGAAGCTATTTGCACGGATTTTTCAATCCATTTTATTTTATGCTCCACACTTTCGTTTGTATTTAACTTTGCCTTAAAGTAATAAAATGGTGCAAAATCAATTGATCCAGTATGTTTATTTAATAAATTAATCGCCGTTTCTTTATTCCCTCTGAAATTATGGATTAGTGCCAATAAATAATCTGCTTTCCAAGAAGATTTTTGATTTGATGCCCATTCTAATACCTTAGCGGTTTCTTCTCTAAAAGGAAAAACGAAATTTACGTCAGATTCTTGGGCTCTAGCCAAATATTCATCTGATATATCAGTGTTTATCTTCTTATACAAATATCCCAACCAATATAAAACTGTCGTATTTGGAGAAGCCAATTCTAATATTTTTATACTTTCATCAACCCTGTCAATATTGGCATACCAAATTGCCATTTCCAAATAAGTTTCAAAGGGAAGTTCATTGCGAATAAACGATTGAAACATTTCTCTATTTTCATCCGTGGATGATTTATAATAATCCTCAAAACGAATATAATGATTCAGTGGATTAAGTCGTGCTATTTTACCCCGAATTGCTTTAAATTGATCATCGTCATGCTGTAGCCTTGCCAATATGAGCAGTACATTAAGAGCATCAATATTGTTTGGGCTATTTTTTACGCTTAGCAACGCGTATTCTTTTGATTTGGCATAATTATGCTGTCTCAAATACTGATGTGCCAAAGCAGCATATGCCGCAACTCGATAATTTGATGTTAGAGCAGCTACTTCAAAACCATCTAAGGCGTCAATATTCTTGGATAATTTTGATGCCGCCAATCCGTAATAGTAATTTGCTTCTCCATCATAAGTATCTATGCTCAGGGCTTTTTTGGCATAATAAAATGCCGAATCGTATTGTATACGGAAGGTTTTAATTTTAGCCATTTCCACCAATGAAGGAAGAAACAATGGATCTTTTGTCAGGGATAATCTAATTTTTTTCTCGGCTGGCTCGTAATGGCGAAACCTATACAAATCGCGTCCTTGTAAATAAAGCCCGTATGTGCTTTCTTTGTCAAAACTTTCAGTAATTTGCATGGGTCTGCTAATGTTTTTACCTGATTGATCTTTAGCAAAATCAATCTGCTCCCCATTTAATATTATACTTGCAGGTTTTTCACCTGTAAGGAATTTTATCTCAATGCCAATAGTTTGTAAAGGGATAGCATTTACAAATCCACTTCCTATCTTTTCTCTATTTTCATTATACACCTGTAAACTATCATTAATTCGTTGTACAGAGCTTAGTTTTATAGAAAGTACATTATCAGAAAGCGTTTTTATTTTAAAAGCTCCGGTTGCATTTGCATGGCTAAATCCGCCAAGTCCATTAAAAGGATACCAATGTTCTGTCCATTGATCGCTGTTGTAAGGTATGAATCCTATTTGTTTAAAAGGCGTGAAACTACTCTCAGTTACGTTTTGGTTAAAAAGTCGGCCACTTTGAATTTCAACATATTGACCGCTATCGTCTGTCAATAAGTCTTCCCAAATCTTACCAGAATCGGACTGTGCCCAGAGAAATATTTTCTTCCCTAATTTATTGTCTCTTTTGGCATAATGAATCATTCCAAAATCATCCTTTTTCCACAATGCACCAAAATAACTGCTATGCGTACCTAAAACATGGTATGATTTTGAATAACCGAAATTATTCTCATCATAAAATGAAAGGTTGCGGTTTTTATCATCCATAGGCCAATCGTGCAATTTGCCATCATGACCAATGTAATGATTGCCCGGATATAGGAATTGCAAACCTTCCCCAACAGGAATACCGGCGTTCATCCATGTGTAATAGGGTTGCTCAACACCGGTTGAATTAAACCAATAGGAACTTGTTGTAAAAAATGCTTTGTCTTTTTCTAATTTGGTCTCAACAACCCAACGGGTACGTGTAAGCAAATCCAAGGTACTGGTATAACAGCTAACGCTACCATCATTATTATTTTTTAAAATGTAGTCAACAGGAGTGGCACTATTTGGCGTGTGACCAATAATCCCATAGTTCATTTCTATACCACCGCTTACCCAAGGCCCTCGCATGGCAATGTCTCTGAATTTTACTACACCATTATTATAAAAAAAATCCTTACCATTTATTTTATCAAAAGCTGTCCATATTTTTCCGCCTATTTCAGGCATAATTTGGACTTTTATATATTCGTTTTCAAGTTCTATTACTTTCCATTCTTGGACTTTATTTTCAATAGAAAATCCATCAAAACGGAAATAGGGATAAATTTTGGCATCTGCTGGAATGGGGTTTGGGTCAGAATAGGGATAAGTAATATAATTTTTGCTTGTTTCTTTAAACGTAGCGTTTTGCTGAGCAGTAACTACAATTGTAAAAATAAGAAAAACAAAAAGGGTATAATATTTATGCATAACTACTCTATAATTAACATCCATCCTTTATTTTTTTTAACCTGTATTTCATCAGTAAGGCTAAAAACAGCAGCCGGTTGAAAGTTTTTCATTCCCGGAGCAGTAATTTTTGCATTTTTTGGGTCAATTCCTAATTTTTCCCAATCAATTTTTAGTTTAATAAATGTATCATCAGCCGCCCAACTACCAATAGATACTAACGCCTTCGCGTCTTTTTTATAGACGGTAGCCAATACTTTTTCATTATTGGTTTTTACTGGATTATTTTTTACCCAATAACCAATCATTTCCGCATCTTTTATACCAAAGTTATCCCAAACTCTCCATATTTCATCAGGTTTCTGCTTTTGATACGGCATTCTGTTTGTCATTCCGTAAACCATTCCACGCCATGGGTTTCCCCCATTTTGCAACATTTCGCCCATAAGGCCAAAAGGAATACCACTTACTTCGGTCAAAAAGAACTCTGGGGATTCATTTTCATAGTCAAAATATTCCCCAAACCACAACCGGTTTATATAAGGAAAATGCTCCATATAAAGAAAAGCACTATTGTTAAAACCATCACGTTCATTGTATTGATTGGCAGAATGTAAGTCAATTATTCCAGGATGTCCATCTTGTGTAAGTACTCTTTTAATACGTTTCATGGTGATGCGGTCAAAGGCAACATCATCTAAATAAATACCATCTATACCAATGTTTTGTACCAGCCAATTCATCCCTTCTACATAATAGTTGTGCCATCTGTTCATACCACTGTTGATAATGGCCGCGTCTTTATACTTGGGCACAAACCAAGCCGCTATATAATCATCTTGCAAATGTTCCTGTAGCCAGGCGTACCCACCTCCCTTACCGGAAGAAAATACTTCATTGCCAAGGCTTCTCAGTGGATACATTTCGTATAGTCTGTTAGAAACTTCGCGAACGGTATTGTATATCTTTACTTTGAGTCCGGATTTATGGGCTACATCTATATAGCTTTTCATTTGTTTAGTTGCAATAAAAGGGTAATTGATATATGGGTTTAACTCATTGGCATGGTGAATGTTTATAACATTAGACCCACTTATAATTACTGAATCAATCGGTTTATAGGCGTGAAAATACCGTTGGTTCCATTGAGCATCGGTCTGCAAAGTATGAAATGGTGTAATGAGCAAAGTGAAATTATAATAAAGTGTATCTCCTTTTTTAATGGTACGACTACCACTGTAATTATTGATCTTTAAAAAGTTATCTTCTTTTAATATTTTAACTCCTCCCCTATTTTCATTTCCCCAAGAACTCGGCAAAACCAACGGTTTTTGAAGATAGAAATTGGTATTTAGCGGGCGTTGGTAATTCTGGTCTCTAAGTGTTAATTGCAAACCGGCATTCACACCACCCAGCCAAAAACCATCTTGATTTTTATGGGCCACATCCCATTTCCAATCTAAATTTTCAGGTGTTTTTCCGCCTTTTTGGCCGAGACCCAATATATAGTTCGAAGCATTTTCGTGCATTGCGGTCTGTAAAGTAATATCATTTAAACTAATGTCTTTTTTAGCGATTACTTTTACTTCAAAATTGGCAAAACCGTCAAATTCTAATTTACCGTTTATACGTAATGATAACGAGGGCGAAGTATTGGTTGATTGCCATGTAACCATACCCGGTTCTTTTTTAATAAATGTTACACCTGACAATTGTAATTCAATATTTTGATCATTGGAGTCAATAATTTTGAGTTCAAAAGGGCTTGACAATATATTTTTTGGATGTTCTGAAATTGAGGTCATTTCTTCGGTAAAAAAACTCTGTATTTGTTCAGGTAACCCATTGGCACCAAGTGTTAGGGTTCTGCCTAATAAAGAAATTGTATTGCCAGTAAGATTTAGAGGCATATAAGGATTAATAACAGAATTTTCTTGTGCGAGGGTAGAATTTATCCAATGTAAACGAGTTTGTTTCCAAGGTTCTGAAATGCCATTTTTCTTAACCTCTTTTTCGCTAACGTTGATGACTATTGTGAGAACCGTTGGTTTAACATTGTTAGCTTTAACGGTAACGGTACCGCGATATTCACCAACCGTAATATTTTTTGGCACTTGGATGCCACACCACAAGGGCTGTATAAAACCTTTTTCAACATCGATGGTTTTGGTAAACGGCTTCCCGGTATAATCAATCCCTGTCGCATTAAAACAGGTAATATTATCTTTTTTTATGGTGTCCACCATTTTATTCGAAAGATCACTAAAAGTTATTTCAACTTTTTTTAAGCCCTTTAAAATAGGCCAAACCCCAAGTTGAAAGGTAAAATTTTCGCCTTTTTTGACATTGTCTGTAAATGTTGACCTAATACTTTGTTTTATCCATTTTTCCGGCAAAAATTTGGTCATTTTTATAGGGAACTCCCTTTTTTCGGGGAAAATAAGATAATCTTTGTCATTGTAATTATTTTTTAATCTTTCAATCTCTTGCTTTGTAGCGATGATTTCCATAGGGTCATTGCCATTAAATGCGTTCACCGGTTCTAAACTTAATACTCTTGCTATTTTGGATCCGCTCAACTTATATTTTCCATTAGCGATATTTGGGGTATTTTTCGATACTTTATAAGCAGAATTTGGATAATTTCTACTCCTTCCACCCATACTGAATGGCAGGTAATACACATAATAAATGCCGGCACCGCTTGTGGTCTCAAACCGGACTATGCCTTGTTCGGAATTCATTTTTAGCAAATTGACATTTTGCACAATTATATTTTGGGTACTGTCCACTACATAAACCTGTTGGTTTTCCTTTACATTCCTGTTTCTCCAGTCTATGGCAACAGTTACTTGTCCTGTATTCTTAAACACTTTTATGACCGCTCTTTGGTTACCAAGAGAATCTGCATCCCAAAGGGGTTTTTGTGGTGGATAAATGTGTTGTTGGGCATAAGAGAATATCGAAAACAATAAACAAAATAAAAGTAAAAAATGTTTCTTCATAGAATAGAGTTATTAATTGTTCTCAGTTTGTTTATTACTCAAAAAAATGTTTAACTAGTTATTAAAATATCCTGACCTGCAACCATTGGTATATTCAAAATATCCTTTTCCATAGTATATTGGGTATTTATTTTAAATGATTTATCTCCGAAAGGATTTTTCAATTTTAACACTCCTCCTTTTTCAGCATATACTTTTACCTCTTTAACTAATCCTTTTTCTTTTTTTGCAGAAATTAAAAAAGCTCCTTCGGTTCGTAACTGATCAAAACTCAAGGTGTCCCATGACTCTGGAATAGCAGGAAATATATGAATAACTCCTGTGTGGCTTTGTATAAGCATTTCTTGAATAGCGGCAGCGAATGCAAAATTCCCTTCTAATGTA
>RCND010000277.1_pt1 | contig 33550 bp, 29 predicted proteins | sample 2041351 | NCBI WGS metagenome assembly RCND01 (sample SAMN09708230, study PRJNA481090) | Marine sediment metagenome, whole genome shotgun sequencing project. | biome: marine sediment; feature: ocean; material: sediment; isolation source: Sewage treatment plant 12B marine sediment (STP12B) ... | reverse complement strand
ATCGTTGCCCCAAACGAAATAATCAAATATTTTGGTTCGGGACCTATGAAAGGGAACGAATGTGAAATTGCATACAATGCTACCCTAATGGCACTATTGTGGGACGCCATCGCCACAAAAAAGACAATTTTACTTTATAAAAATCTCTATAACCTTCCCACAAAGCCCGAAGAAGCTACTTGGATCAGTTATATACGCTGTCATGACGATATTGGTCTTGGGTTCGATGATCGTTATATCAATGAAGTTGGTTGGGATGCCAGACATCATCGCAAATTTCTGCTGGATTACTATTGCCAAAATATTGAATGGTCTCCTGCCAAAGGAGAGATTTTCATGTACAATCCAAAAACAGGTGATGGTAGAATTACAGGAAGCTGTGCTTCTCTACTAGGCTTGGAAAAAGCCCTTGAACAAAATGATGAGGCCAAAATTAACCAAGCAATCGATAAAATAATCATGATGCACGGCATCATATTGTCCTATGGTGGTATCCCCCTTATCTATGCTGGGGATGAAATAGGTACATTAAACGATTATTCCTACCTCAAGGACGATAACAAAAAAGAAGATAGCCGTTGGGTAAATAGGCCGTACCAAGATTGGGAGAACGTTGCTCGCCTAGATTCTAAGAAAACATATCATTCAAGGATTTTCTTTGCATTACAGCAATTGATTCACATACGCAAACAAAACCAGGTTTTCGCAGATAGTAATAATCTAGTTCTATATGATGGTCATAACCCACATGTTTTCATCTATGAACGAACTTCAGACCATGATGAAGGTGTTTTGGTAGTATCTAATTTTTCTGAATCACTACAGGCAATAGCTGAAATTTCCTTGGGACCATATGGGTCATTAGCCAAACCAAAAGATTTGATTTCGGGTAGAGCAACAAAGTTCGTTGATGGTAAATTGGAACTAAAACCATACCAATTATTTTGGTTGTCCAAGGTCTAACTATATTTCACCTTCCGTAAAATACGTAGCGATTCTTTTAGGGAATGATGCACCTCTTGATTGGTCTTTTTCAAAAGGACCCGTGCTTTCTCCATTTGGTCCTTAGCATCTTCAAATCCGTTTAAAAAACAAATAAGATAGGTAGCTGGCAAATGCGATAGATCTTCTTTATCGGCAGGCTTCAAGGCCATGTTTTTTTCCAATTTACGAAGTATTGCATTGTTCGTATTGAAAATATGGTATAGTGTCTTTTTATCGTATTTAGGAGGGTCAAAAATCAATTCGCTTTGAATCTGATAGGTACCATTATCCTCAAAAGTAATGCTCATTTTCTCCAAGGGGTAGTACTTTAATTTATTGGCCAGCCCCAAACGCACATACTCTGTTGTTGTAAAGGTATCATCATCGAATTCTACCGTGACCTCATCTAGAGTAGAGAAGAATAGTTTTACCTGTTCGTTGATCAGCTCAATATCAACCCTTGAAAAATAGGTTTCATCTTTGACTTTTTTCGCATTTCCGGCCCAACAGACCACAAATTGTTCTTTAAAAACTTTGTAACTGCTTTCAAGGTCTTTATGTCGATTATTGAGAAAATCAATAACACCATCCAAAGTCAATTCAATATTGTTCCTGGCATGTTGCTCTATTGTTGCCACTGCTTTTGAATTGATATCCTTTAATTCAATGTCAAAGGCCTTTGGCATACTAATACTGCCCTCTCTAAAAAAGACCGAACCCCCATAATACTTCCAGATATTCTTCCGAAGTGCACATACCCTACCATTGGATTTAATAGTGACCAAACCAACAACCCTACCTTCCTCTAAATGCGGAAACGGGATATTCTCATACGCAATCAAAGGAGGATTATCCAAATAAGCATTCACCAAATTCTGGATTTTACTATCGTCGAAAAAATCGACCCCAACAATCTTATTGTCCTCATCTTCAACCCCAATGACTATAAAAGAATGGTTTTTGGGATTACTATTGGCAAGGGCACAAACGTGTTTAAGAAATTTTGCTTTTCCTTCTTTATGACCAATACTTATAAAACGCTTTTTGTCGTAAAAGCTATTCTCGTCGTTATGTGCGAGGAGATTTTTTACCAGAAGACGTTTGTTGATCATAGTTCTTTCTTCACTATTGTACTACTTGCCTGTGCCGTCGGCATAACAACCAAATCGGCAATATTCACATGATAAGGACGGGTTACCACAAATAGAATAATATCCGCAATGTCTTCAGGTTTCAAGGGTTGAAACCCCTTATAGGCCAAATCTGCCTTACTATCATCTCCCTTAAAACGCACTTGACTAAATTCGGTCTCAACCAACCCTGGGTTTACGGCCCCTACTCGAATTCCATATTGATTCAAATCCATGCGCATGCCCTGGTTGATGGCATCAACGGCATGTTTACTGGCACAATAGACATTGCCTTTGGGATATACTTCCTTCCCAGCTATAGAGCCAATGTTTATAATATGTCCGGCTTTCTTCGTAACCATATCGGGCAATACCGCATTTGAAACGTACAACAAACCTTTGACATTAATGTCGATCATGGCATCCCAATCATCCAGGCTTCCTTCTTCAATGGAATCCAGTCCATGAGCATTCCCTGCATTGTTTACAAGAATATCAATATTTGAAAAATCTACAGGCAATGAACCTATCTGGTTTTTCACTTCTTGTTTGTTTCGAACATCAAAATTCAAGGTATGCACAGGCGTAAGCTCCCCGAGTTCTTTTTTTAAGGCATCCAATCGGTCTTGACGTCTTCCACATAAAATCAAGTTGAATTTATTTTGCGCGAAAAGTTCTGCAGTTGCACGACCTATACCGCTTGTTGCTCCTGTTATTAAGGCTGTTTTACTCATATTTCTGTTATCTCAAGGACTATATACTTCTTTGACCTTAGTTCATTCAAAATGCTGTTTTTCCCAATAGAAACTAAAAGCAGTTAATAGGATATATTTAAAAAAAGAAGTTATGTTTGCCCCAAGTGTGTGAAATTAAAAAGAAATCACTTAAAAACTTCATAAAAATAGGGGCTATCGTCATTTTTTAACCAATCATTAACAGCGATACAATGAATAAATTTTCAATTTGCACCTCTGTTAAGATCAAAACAAACCATTACCAGAAAATGTATTAGAATATATGGAAGAAAATACTACAGTTGATATTAGCGCAGTGAATGAAAAAATTGCCCAAGAAAGTGCATTTATAGACTTGCTAATGTTAGAAATGAATAAAGTAATCGTAGGTCAAAAACACATGGTCGAAAGATTACTCATTGGTCTTTTGGGGCAAGGTCATATTTTATTGGAAGGTGTTCCCGGACTGGCAAAAACCCTTGCTATTAATACCTTGGCCAAAGCCGTTAAAGGAAGCTTTAGCAGAATACAGTTTACCCCCGATCTTTTACCAGCCGATGTTGTTGGCACCATGATCTACAATATGAAGCTAAATGACTTTTCAATTAAAAAAGGTCCCATCTTCGCCAACTTTGTTTTGGCAGATGAAATAAATAGGGCCCCGGCCAAAGTACAATCAGCCCTTTTGGAAGCTATGCAGGAAAAACAGGTAACCATTGGTGATGAGACTTTTATTTTGGACAAGCCGTTCTTGGTCATGGCAACCCAAAACCCGATAGAACAAGAAGGTACTTACCCCTTACCTGAAGCACAGATTGATCGTTTTATGTTGAAAACTGTTATTGATTATCCTAAAATGAATGAGGAGCAATTGATCATGCGCCAGAATCTTTTGGGTAAATATGACGAGGTAAAACCTGTGGTTACCATCAAGCAAATCTTAAGTGGGCAAAAGGCAGTAAGAGAGGTCTACATGGATGAGAAAATCGAAAAATACATATTGGATATCGTCTTCGCAACACGTTATCCTGAAAAATATAACCTTGAAAGCCTAAAACCCCTGATTAGCTTTGGAGCTTCACCACGTGGTAGTATTAATCTAGGTATTGCTGCCAAATGCTATGCTTTTATAAAACGAAGGGGGTACGTGGTCCCGGAGGATGTGAGAGCTATTGTACATGATGTGCTTAGGCACAGAATAGGCATAACTTATGAAGCTGAAGCCGAGAATATTACTTCTGAGGAAATCATCAACAAAATAGTTAATGAGGTTGAAGTGCCATAAAACAGTCAACAGTGAGCAGTTGCCAGTATAGTTCTACCGAACATTGGCCAAAAATTAGATACTGATTACTGAATACCCAATACTGTTTACTAAAAAAGATGAATACCAAAGAATTACTAAAGAAAGTTCGTAAGATCGAGATTAAGACCTTTCCGATCATATTTTTGGAGGGGAATACCATTCCACCTTTAAAGGACGAGGTATGACATTCAGTGAGGTACGCCAGTATCAATTTGGTGATGATGTTCGTAGCATAGATTGGAATGTTACCGCGAGGTATAATGAACCCTATGTAAAAGTCTTTGAGGAAGAACGGGAACTTACCATGATGTTGATGGTTGATGTAAGCGGCTCTGAACTTTTTGGAACGACCAATCAATTTAAAAAAGGAATAATCACTGAAATATCGGCCACATTGGCTTTTTCGGCCTTGCAAAACAATGATAAGGCAGGTCTAATATTATTCTCTGATGAAGTAGAGCTCTTTATTCCTCCTAAAAAAGGAAAAACCCATGTACTAAGAATCATACGGGAATTGCTAGAGTTTAAACCCAAGAGCAACAAAACAGATATTGCTGAGGCGTTGAAATATTTGACCAACGTAATGAAGAAAAAAGCCATCGTATTTGTGCTATCTGATTTTATTGCTGAGGACTATGAACGTACACTCAAGATTACGGGAAATAAACATGATGTAACAGGTATTCGGGTTTATGATGAGCGAGAGGAAAGCATTCCTAATTTAGGAATGGTACAAATGCAAGATGCTGAAACTGGGACATTACAATTAATCAACACCCAATCAAAAAAGGTACGCATGGCCTATGGCAAACACCATCGAGATAGAGTAAAATACTTTCAAGAGACTTTTACAAAGTCAGGTTGTGGTGTACTAAGTTGCAGGGTCGATGAGAGTTATGTCAAGAAACTTTTAGGGTATTTTAAAAGAAGAGGATAATGTGGGTTAGGAATTACGAGTTACGAATTAGGGGTTTTGGCGCAATATTATTGCGCTGTACTTTCCTATGCTTGTTTTTCTTTTCATTTAATGGGTTTGCCCAATCTCCACCAAAAATTTCATCAGAAGTTGATACCACTTTCATTAAAATAGGAGATCAACTGAAATTCAAAGTGATTGTTGAGGTGGATTCTACGGATTTGGTAATATTTCCTGAAGGTCAAACCTTTTCCCCACTGGAAACAGTTGAAGCTTATGCCACGGATACCACAAGAAAAAAGGATAGGATTACTTTATTGAAGACCTATGCCCTAACTCAATTTGATTCAGGATCCTATAAATTACCTGCACAACGTATAGACATAAATGGAAAAGGGTTCTTTACCGATTCTTTACAAATAGATGTGGCGACTGTAGCTGTTGATACTCTTGCCCAACAGATGTACGATATTAAACCCTTGATCCAAGTTGAAAAAAGCAATTCCTATATATGGAAAATCCTATTAATCGTACTTGCAATATTGGCGGTTATTGGTGCTCTGGTTTATTGGTTTATGCTTCGCAAAAAACCGCTTACTGAAGAAGAGCAAGAAGCACTTTTACCGCCATATGACCGTGCTTTGTTGGAATTAAAAAAACTGGACAATTCAAAATACCTTATTCAAGACGAATACAAACAATACTATTCTGAACTTACGGATATCGTTCGCTCCTATCTTGAGGAAGATGTTAATGTTTCGGCCTTGGAGAGCACAACTAATGAGTTGATTACCAAGTTGGAAATGATGAAGGATGCCGGAGAACTTGAACTCGACAACGACACTATAAAACAATTCAAAAGCATTTTACAGACCGCCGACTTAGTAAAGTTTGCAAAATCGAAGCCACCGACAAATGTAGCCCATCAAGACAGAAAAGCTGTGGAGCAAATAGTGGTCAAGACCCATGAGGCTATTCCTGAGCCTACTTTGGAAGAACTAATGGTTCAAGAAGAATACCAAGAAGCATTGGCACAAAAACAACAACGTAAAAAGTGGATGATTGCAGGAGCTTCGGCCTTTGGTGTTTTATTAATTTCGGTCGTTGCTTTCGTAAGTTATTACGGTGCTACCAAGGTTTGGGATACTACAACAGGACACCCAACCAAAAAACTTTTGGATAGCGAATGGGTGGCAAGTTCTTATGGCTTTCCTCCTATTAGCTTAGAGACTCCAGAAGTATTGGTTCGTCAAGAAATTAAAATTCCCGCTGAGGCCAAGGCAACTATAAAAGAGCTGCAATCCTTTATGTTCAGAGATGCCAAAGCACTCCTCACTTTGGCAACAACTTCGACAACTTTTACAGAACCTGCAGAACCTGAATTTGAAAAGACCATAGAACAGCTATTGAAAAATTTTGAGGATAAAGGCGCAAAAAATATAATTACAAAACAGGAAGAATTTGTTACAGTTACAGGAGTTAAAGGGTTAAAGACCTATGGTAGCGGAAAATTCAAAGTACCTGAAACCGAAGAATTGATCAAAGGAAAATATGTGATTCTAAGCTTCGGTGGAAAAGGGTTTCAACAACAAGTCTTATTGACCTGGCAAGATGGGGACGAATATGCACAGGAAATTATTGATAGGGTTTTAACAACGATTGAAGTAAAAACAGAAGTATAGATGTTAGAGAATATATCATTTGCTAATCCAGAGTTTTTTTGGTTGCTTTTACTGCTTCCTCTGGCCATCTTATGGTATTTTTTTAAACGTAATGAACAATCAGCTTCACTAAAAATATCTAGTTTAAAAGGATTTTCCTCAGGCAGCATTCTTCCCAAATTAAGGCCACTGGTATACATTTTCAGAATATTGTCATTGGCGGCCATCATTATCGCGATGGCTCGACCGCAAACAGAGGATATCTCCACAAGAACCAAAACCACAAAAGGCATTGATATTGTAATGGCCATTGATGTTTCTTCGAGTATGCTCGCAAGGGATTTAAAACCCAATCGCCTTTCGGCCTTAAAGGAGGTCGCGGCCGATTTTATTCGTCAAAGACCCAATGACAGAATAGGGCTTGTGGCCTATGCGGGTGAAGCTTATACCAAAACGCCAATAACAAGTGATAAATCAATTGTTCTGAATTCTCTTCGTGAGATCACTTATGGGCAATTGAATGATGGTACTGCAATTGGGATGGGATTGGCAACTTCGGTCAACCGATTAAAAGAAAGTAAAGCAATAAGCAAAATCATTATCCTGTTGACGGATGGTGTGAATAATTCGGGTTTTATTGAACCGCAAACCGCTGCTGATTTGGCAGTCGAATATGGCATAAAATCGTACACCATTGGCCTTGGCACCAACGGTAATGCACTTTCACCAATTGCTTATAATGCAGATGGTTCTTTTAGATATGGGATGCGCCAAGTTGAGATTGATGAGAAATTGCTTCAAGAAATAGCCGATGTCACCGGTGGCAAATATTTTAGGGCTACCGATAATGAAAAATTAGAGGCTATTTATGACGAGATCAATAAGTTGGAAAAGACTGAAATAGAGGAATTTAAATATTATAAATACGAAGAAAAATTTCGCCCTTGGGTATTATTGGCAGGAGCTTTACTTCTGTTGGAATGGGTATTTCGAAACACCTTATTCAGAAGTTTTATATAGATTATGATTCAATTAGACGAAAAAATATATTTCTATCTACTGTTCATCATTCCGGTGATAGTAATGCTGTTCGTTTTGCTTCAAATTTGGAAGAAACGGACACAGAAAAAATTCGCTGATTTGTCTCTGTTAAAAAGGTTGACTCCAAATAGGTCAAGTTTTAAATCCAGCTTAAAATTGATGTTTTTCCTAATGGGGATTACATTTTTGACCTTAGGATTGGTTAATCCAAAGATTGGCACAAAATTGGAGACCGTAAAACGTGAGGGTGTCGATATTGTTTTTGCTGTGGATGTATCTAAAAGTATGTTGGCAGAGGATATAGCACCAAATCGATTGGAAAAAGCCAAACGATTGGTTTCCGAAATAATCAATCAACTTGCAAGTGACCGCATCGGGATAATTGCCTATGCTGGTCAGGCATTCCCGCAATTGCCAATTACAACAGATTACGGGGCTGCTAAAATGTTCTTGCAAAATATGAATACTGATATGTTGACGTCACAGGGCACAGCTATAAACGAAGCTATAGATTTGGCGACGACTTATTACGATGATGAGGAACAAACCAATAGGGTGTTGTTCATTATTTCGGATGGCGAGGATCATTCAGAGGGTACAACGCTCAACGCCGTAGAAGATGCAGTTGAAGCCGGAATACAAATCTTTACAATTGGAGTGGGTAAAAATAAAGGTGCCCCAATTCCGATTAAAAGAAACGGAGTTGTAGAAAGCCTTAAAAAAGACAGACAAGGTGAGGTCGTAATAACTAAACTCAATGAAGTTGTTTTACAGGACATAGCCAGTGAAGGCAATGGAGAATATATTGATGGAACGAATACAGGGGACGCGGTGGAACAAATTAAGGAAATCTTGATTCAAATGGATAAGACCGAGTTTGAAGCCAAGCAATTCGCCGAATATAAAGATCAGTTCCAGTGGTTTTTAGGAGCGGGACTTTTATTTCTATTTTTAGACGTTTTTATATTGGATAAAAAGACCAAATGGCTTAAAAAATTGAACCTTTTCAATGAAAAGAATAGAGAAGCAGCATAAGATGAACAAGTTTTTACTTTTACTATTATTAATTGGTTTTACCTCTTTTGCACAAGACGAGGAAGAGGACAAACAGAAAGAAAAAGCACTAAACGAATCTACCAACCTTACATGGGAAGGTAACAAGTCATTGTCAGAGAACGACTTCGTTTCGGCCGAGGTAGATTATCGTAAGGCGATTTCAAAAAGTGGGGACAATAATGCTGCGCCCTATAATTTGGGCAATGCCTATTACAATAAAGAAACCTATAGTGAGGCATTCGGGCGTTTTAAACAGGCTGGGGAACTGGCCAATGAAAAACCTGACAAACACAAAGCCTATCATAATATGGGTAATGTGTTCATGAAACAAAAACAATATGAAAAAGCGGTTGAGGCTTATAAAGAGGCTTTACGAAACAATCCCAAAGATGAAGAAACTCGTTACAATTTAGCACTTGCCAAAGAACTTCTAAAAAAAGAGCAAGAAGAGCAAGACAAAAACGAAGACAACAAAGACCAGAAAGATAAAAAGGACCAAGATCAAAAGAACGAAGGGGACAACAAGGAAGATAAGAAAGATCAGGACGAAAGCGATAAGAAAGACGAGGGCGACGAAGGGGATAAAGGCGACGAAAAGAAAGAGGATAATAAAGAAGGTGACGGGGATAAAAAAGAAGAGGAAAAAAAGCAACCTGAACAAGAAGACAGGTCCCAAGAACAAAAACAACAGCCAAGACCCAATCAATTGTCTAAACAGCAGATTCAAAATCTCTTAGAGGCCATGCAAAATGAAGAGAAAAAGGTACAGGAGAAAATAGATGCCAAAAAGGTTAAAGGCGCCAAAGTAAAAAATGAAAAGGATTGGTAATTAAAATGAGTTTTAAACATTTCATATCGTTGCTTCCAATGTTATTCTTGGCATTTGTTATAAATGCTCAAGACGATGCGGTCAACTTTGAAATGAAACTCAGCAAGGAAAGGTTGGGAATCAACGAAAGGTTACGCGTTGAATTTACTATGAACAAAGATGGCGACGATTTCAGTCCGCCAGATTTTACAGGATTCCGAGTCCTTATGGGACCCTCGCAGGCCATAAGTTCATCTTGGGTCAATGGGGTGCGTTCTTACTCCAAAACATATTCATATACACTCGCACCTACTGCTCGCGGTACCTTCAATATAAAACAAGCTTCGATTGTTATTAATGGCAAAACCTATAAGTCATTGGCCAAAAAGGTCGAAGTAACAGCCGCGGTAGAGAAGCCCAATGGTCAAATGACCGTAGATGATTTTGCAGACGATAATTTACATTTAGTTGCTGAGGTTTCAAAAACAAACCCTTATTTGAATGAAGAGATTAGTGTTGTTTACAAACTTTATGTTAGCCCTTCAATTCGGGTTACGAATTATCGTCCCCTGGATAATCCCAAATACAATAATTTTTGGAGTCAAGATATTCCAGTCCAAAGATTGAATGCAGAAAATGGCACCTATAATGGAAAAGCTTATCGTTATGTAATTTTAAAACGGGTAGTGCTGTACCCCCAAAAATCAGGGGAATTGGAGATTGAGCCTCTTTCACTTGATGTGACCGTGGATGTGCCTACAAACAAGCGTGACTTTTTCGGGGGTAGAATTTATACGCAGACCAATAAAACAGTTTCTGCAGGTAAGCGATCGATTAATGTCAAAGATTTACCTGCCGTTGGGAAGCCTGCGAATTTTGGAGGTGCAGTAGGCGAATTCGATTTTACGGTTTCTACTACAAAAACAAGCTTGAATGCATCAGAATCATTACAAGCTATAGTTGAGGTTAGCGGGGAAGGAAATTTAAAACTTTTTCAATTGCCCGAACCCGAATTACCAAGTTCATTGGAAGTTTACGATCCAGAGCACAATGAAAACGTTCGAACCACTTTGGCAGGTATGCGAGGAAAAGTTAGCGACAGCTATACTATCGTTCCGACCTTTAAGGGCAAATACCCTATGCCCAGTATTGCCTTTAGCTTTTTTAATCCAAGGACAGAAAAGTACAATACCATAAATTCTGAAGAGATATTGATAAATGTGCTCGAAGGTCCAACGAATACTTCTGCAGCTACTAATAACGCCGCAAGAAACTTAAAACAATCTGTGGTGACTACAGGAAATCAGTTTAGCTTTCTTAAACTGAAACCTAATTTAACAGTCATTAGGTCCGACTATTTCTTTGGCTCTCAATGTTTTTATCTCTGGTGGCTATTACCATTGTTACTGATACCAATCGCCATTTTATTCCGGAAAAAAAGGGAAGCTATTGCCGGTGATATTGCAGGCAATAAAATTAAAAGAGCCAATAAATTAGCAAGGAAATACCTATCAGAAGCCAAAAAAACCTTAGGTCATAAAGATGCGTTTTATGTCGCTTTGGAGAAAGCATTGCATAATTATTTGAAAGCAAGATTGAAGATTGAGACATCAGAATTCAGCAAGGATAAAATAACCACTTTATTAATAGAAAAAGAGGTAGATGAGGCGACGAAAGAAGGCTTTTTTGGTTTATTAAAGAATTGTGAAATGGCCCGTTACAGTCCGTTTTCAGATGTGCAAATGCAACAGGACTATGATAAGGCAAGTGAAGTAATCTCCTACCTTGATAAACAATTGTAGACAATGAAACAGTTACTATCCATAATTGTAATGTTAATCGCTTTCTTGGGAAATGCCCAAAACGAGGCACTCTTCAATAGGGCCACAGAAACATACAATAATGGCGACTACCAAAAAGCCATTGATTACTATTCAGAAATTTTGGATAATGGTGAGCATTCTGCCGAACTTTATTTTAACCTTGGAAATGCCAATTATAAATTAAACCAGATTGCGCCTAGCATTTACAATTATGAGAAAGCACTTTTACTCTCTCCCAACGATAAGGAAATCAAAAACAACCTTACCTATGCTCGAAACATGACCTTGGATGCCATTGAAGTTATGCCGGAAACAGGTTTGTCAAGAATTTATAAAGCCATTACCGGGATTATGACTTTTGATCAATGGAGTTATACAGCTGTTTTATTCATGTTTCTTTTTGTGCTACTCTATATTGCATTCTACTATTTTAAATATGCCACTAAGAAGCGTATTGCATTTATAAGTAGCATTGTATCACTTTTCATTTCTGTTATGGCGGTTGTATTTGCATTTGTACAGTACAATGACTTTAAAGCTGATCAGCCAGCCATTGTGTTCGATAGTGAAGTTCAAATAAAGGCTGAGCCCAACAAAAGAAGTGAACCCATATTCGTTTTACATGAAGGGACCAAGGTAAATGTTCTTGATGAACTGAATGAATGGAAAAAAATCAAGATTGTTGATGGCAAAACCGGTTGGGTAACTTCAGAAAGTATAAAATTGTTGAAGGATTTTTAATTTTTCATTAACAGATATTAAAAGTATTACTATTATATTTACCCTCATTTTAAAGGTTCAATGAAATCTATATTTATTTTCATATTATCTTTTATCCTGGCCTTTGCCATATTAGCCCCATCGATTATTACTTTGGTAGGCACTAGTGGCGATAAGATATTGGTCATGGATTTTACCGAAGAAGAAAATAAAAAAGAAGAAAAAAAGGAAATCTCAGAAAAAGAATTTTTCTTCTACCGTGATTTTATTTCATCTACATCAAATTATAAAGAAAAATCTTCTGTTTCTAACGTCTATTTAGAAGGTGACTATTCACATTCAATAGACATCTTTTTGCCTCCTCCAGAATATATTTTTTAGTCCATTTTTTTATTTTTTTCAATTGACTAACCGGTCTTCGAACTATATTCGAGGGCAAAATATATTATAACATGTTCAAATATTTAAAAAACGACTTGCCTGCAAGTATCGTAGTATTTTTTGTTGCCTTACCACTATGCTTGGGTATTGCTTTGGCAAGTGGGGCACCCTTGTTTTCTGGATTGATTTCAGGGATTGTAGGAGGAATCATAGTGGGAGCAATGAGTGGTTCCCAAATAGGGGTCAGTGGACCCGCGGCCGGTTTGGCGGCCATTGTCTTAACAGCGATTGGAACTCTCGGCGGGTATGAAAATTTCTTACTAGCCGTAGTATTGGGTGGAGCCATACAGTTGTTGTTTGGTGTTCTAAAAGCTGGGGTTATTGCATATTACTTTCCTTCTTCTGTAATTAAAGGAATGTTGACCGGTATTGGAATCATTATCATCCTAAAACAGATACCTCATTTTTTTGGGTATGATGCCGATCCCGAAGGTGATTTTGCATTCATTCAGGTAGATGGTGAAAATACCTTTTCAGAAATATTTAAAGCAATCAACAATATAAGTCCAGGGGCTACCACTGTTGCCATTATTGGTTTGGTCATTTTATTGTTGTGGGACAAGGTTTTATCGAAAAAAGGGAAAGTATTCCAGCTTATACAAGGGCCTTTGGTTGCCGTTGTGGTTGGTATTATCTTTTTTGTTGTTACCCAAGGCAACGAAACTTTCGGGATTTCTGCTGAACATTTGGTAAGTGTCCCCATTCCTGAAGATGCCTCTTCTTTCTTGGCACAGTTTAGTTTGCCAAACTTCGGGGGTATCACAAATCCTGAAATTTGGATAACGGCATTTACCATAGCCTTGGTAGCAAGTCTAGAAACCCTGCTATGCGTAGAGGCAACCGACAAATTAGACCCTGAAAAGCGGGTTACACCTACCAATCGAGAACTTTTGGCACAAGGAACCGGAAATATGATTTCCGGGATGATTGGAGGATTACCTATTACTCAAGTGATTGTGCGTAGTTCTGCCAACATCCAGTCTGGTGGAAGGACCAAAATGTCTGCCATTATACATGGATTCTTCTTGCTGATTTCCGTAATTCTAATTCCACGATTATTAAACATGATTCCTCTTTCGGTTTTAGCAGCTATCTTGTTTATTGTTGGTTATAAGCTAGCCAAGCCGGCACTATTCAAATCAATGTACAAATTGGGTTGGAAACAATTCGTACCATTCACGGTAACCGTGCTGGGAATCATCTTTACCGATCTTTTGGTCGGTATAGGGCTAGGATTACTCGTTGGTATTGTTGTGATTCTTTTGAAAAGTTATCAGAATTCTCATTTTCTGCATATTCAGGATAATAGCAATGGAAAACATAAAATAAAAATGACACTTGCTGAAGAGGTGACCTTTTTTAACAAAGGAGCAATTCTAAAGGAGTTGGATAGTTTGCCAAGAGATACGTATTTAGAGATAAATCTACTAAAAACCAGATATTTAGACCATGACATCATTGAAATTTTAGAAGACTTTGGGTTTAAGGCCAAAGAAAGAAACATCGACATTAAGTTGGTATCAAAACGAGGTGTTGTTGAAAACCCTCCAAGTTTTACTGGCTTCTTTGAGCAAAGGCCTCAATCAGAATTAAGTCTGAACTAAACCTAGAATCTTCTATCGGTCAGATATAAATTGATAAAATTATAACAGATGAAAAAAAATAAATATAAAATAGTAGTCTTTTCAGACTTAAAAGGACCATTAAACAATACAATAAAAAGTACCGTTGGTTTGGCTAAAATAATCAATGGTGATATAGAACTGTTTCATGTAAGAAGACCTTCAGAAGTAGTCAAAACAGAAAATCAATTGTCAGCTATTCGCACCATAAATCGCGAGTATATAACAATAGATAAGAAAATACAGTCTATCACTAATTCTTTTTCAAAAGATTTTGGCGTCAACATTTCTTATTCCTTCGCCATTGGCAATCTAAAAAATGAAATTGGTACATATATAAGAGAACAACAACCCGATATTATTGTACTCCAAAGGAAAAAAACAAAGCTATTGGATTTCTTAGGGGATAATATTGCTCAATTTGTACTACGGCAACACTCTGGAACTATTTTTATAGTAGATGAAAAAAAAGTTTTAGAACCAAACAAAGAATTGTCATTGGCATTGTTAGATGACGGGGAACAAACACCAAATATTGAATTTGTAGATAATTTGCTTTTACATACCAAAAAACCTTTAAAGTCTTTTAAAATAGTTGAGAATCCAAGTGGTCTTAAAACTAGCAAAGAGTTTAGAGGCAAAAAAACTATTGAGTTTGTATTTGAAAAGCGGGACGATTCTATCAAGAATCTATCAAATTATCTGACAATTAATAATATTAATTTGCTCTGCATAGCTAGATCGAAAAGTAATCCTAACAAAAAAAGTGAAAATCCCTCAATAAACTCAAATATTAAAGCTATTGTTGATAATCTAAATGTCCCCTTACTTTTGACGGGAGTACCAAAATATACCTTGAAACAATCCTAATTTTAGAATTTAAAAAACAAAACACGATGAAAGCACATACAAAAGAAACACAGGCGACAATGACCCCAGATAAGGCATTGCAATATTTAAAAGAAGGTAATCAAAGATTCCAAAACAATTTAAAAGCAAATAGAAACCTACTTGAACAGGTAAATGATACCAGTGAAGGGCAATTTCCTTTTGCTACTATTCTTAGTTGTATAGATTCTAGAGTATCTGCCGAGTTGGTTTTTGACCAAGGCTTAGGAGATGTCTTTAGTGTACGAATCGCAGGTAATTTTATAAATGAGGATATTCTAGGCAGCATGGAATTTGCCTGTAAACTTGCAGGAACAAAACTGCTTGTAGTATTGGGCCATACGAGTTGTGGTGCTGTAAAAGGAGCATGTGACCATGCAAGAATGGGAAATTTAACGGCTTTGATCAATAAAATTGAACCTGCTGTTGATGCCGTAAAAGAACCAACGGACAATAGTCTCAGAAATTCCAGCAACCTTGATTTTGTTGATGAAGTAGCTACAAAAAATGTTCATATGGCCATAGAAAACATACACAAAGACAGCCCTATTTTGGCCGAAATGGAAAAAAACAACGAAATTTTGATTGTGGGTGCTATGTATGATATTTCAACGGGTAAAGTAAAGTTTTTTTAAATCATGAACAAAGGATTGCGAATAAAGAAAAGGAGCCTATTGCTTCTGTTGGTTTTACCTTTGTCTCTTCTTGCACAGCAAGAAGAGACAGGTAACTGGTTGATGTATTTCGGAACGAATAAGGTAAGTGATGCGTTTAGTGTGCATACAGAAGTCCAGTATCGTAACCATACACTTGCTCCTGTCAATATTGAGCAACTATTGTTGCGTACAGGATTGAATTATCACTTTTCAGAAAAAGCTTTTGTCACTGGCGGATATGCCTATATTGCCAATCACGAATTTGAAAGTGAACAATCAGCTCCTGAAACTGAGGAACATCGTATTTGGCAACAATTCATATTGACCAATACTTTAGGTAGGGTTAAGTTTGAGCATCGATATAGATTAGAACAACGATGGGTCAGAAACGATTTTCGAAATAGGTTTCGTTACCGTTTAATGCTATTTATCCCCTTAAACAAACCGAAAATTGAAGAAGGTACTTTGTTTGCCGGAATTTACGATGAGGTATTTTTGAACGGGAAGAAAGATTTCTTTGATCGTAACCGATTATATGGCGCATTGGGCTATCAGTTAAGTAAAACCACGAGTTTACAAATAGGTATGATGCACCAACAGCTCAGCGATTTCGGTAAATGGTATTTACAATTTGCATTGGTTATGAATCTTGATTTCAGAAAAGATAAGGTTTAAATAAACCAACATCCTTTAAACATAATTTGGATATCTTGTTTCCTTTAAAAACAGCAAATGGTCTGAACTAAATTTTTTCTTAAGTTAGCATTGTTATATTTGTCAACAAAACTGTACAATGCTCATGAAAAACTTTTTCACTCATTTTAAAGGAGACCTTTTGGGGGGTATCACAGCAGGGATAGTTGCATTACCTCTGGCACTTGCCTTTGGGGTAAGCTCAGGATTAGGGCCAAGCGCAGGTCTTTACGGAGCTATTTTCATAAGCTTTTTTGCTGCCCTTTTCGGGGGAACGAACACCCAAATATCTGGTCCAACCGCACCAATGACAGCTGTTAGTATGATTGTTATAGCTAGTATTATAGCAATCTATGACGGTAGCGTTGAAAAAGCTTTGCCAGCCATTTTAACTGTCTTTCTTCTTGCTGGACTTATGCAAATTGGATTAGGCTTTATAGGCATTGGAAAATACATCAGGTACATTCCGTATCCCGTAGTTTCAGGGTTTATGACTGCCATTGGGGTTATTATCCTAATCACACAAATTTTGCCCGCATTGGGCTATTACCCCAAAGAAGATGATTCTTGGGTAAAACCTTTTAAACCTCAGGCTGAGGAGTTGATATTGGAAAATATTCTGCGTGAAGAAGCCGGTGAGGGTATTTTGGTATTGGAAGACTTTAAAGAAACTATTGAAAGGTCGCATGAAGTAACTGAAACGACAATTTTGGAAGAAGCAAAATCTTTGGCAGCTAAAGAAGCTTCAGGCGTAATGGGAGCAATAAAAGTTTTGCCTAGGGCACTAAAAAATATCAATTGGCTTGAATTAGCCCTCGCTCTAGCAACCATTTTGATTATTTACGGCTTTAAACGAATTACAACCGTGGTACCCAGTACTTTGGTGGCATTACTTTTGGTTTCAGGAGTTGCCTATGGTTTTGGGCTTGAGTATAGAACCATTGAAAAAATTCCCGAAGGCTTTCCGATGCCCAATCTTGCAATCTTTACGGAATTTAAATTAGGGGCTATCTCACCATATATTTTTACCGCATTGACCCTTGCGCTATTAGGTGCAATTGATTCATTACTGACGTCGGTTGTTGCAGATAACATGACCAAAACCAAACATAAACCCAATAGAGAATTGATTGGTCAGGGAATAGGAAATAGTATAGCCAGTATTTTCGGAGGACTCCCAGGTGCAGGAGCGACCATTAGAACGGTTGTTAACATCAATTCTGGAGGTAAAACAAAACTTTCAGGCATGGTCGCTGGTATATTATTGTTGATTATACTTCTTGCTATGGGGCCAATAGCATCCCAAATACCGGCAGCTGTTTTGGCTGGAATTCTTATCACAGTAGGGATTGCAGTAATGGATTATAAAGGCTTAAAAGCCATTCCCAACCTTCCAAAAGATATCAAATTAGGTCCTTTAAAACTGAGTTCAGAAGTACTCGTAATGTTGGTTGTTTTAGTGCTATCAACGGTTTGGAACTTGGTCTACTCCGTTGGGATTGGCTTGGTCATAGCATCATTGATGTTCATGAAAAAAATGGGTGATTTGACTGCTGAAAGGTCCGATGTTAAGTCTTTGGATAAGGAAAAAGCATGGGCCGATGAAGCCGATTTTCCCCAAGAACTCAAAGAGGAAGTATTCATTAAACACATAAAAGGACCCTTGTTCTTTGGCACAACTAGTGATTTTCAAGTATTGGCTAATCAAATTCCCAGCACTGCCTCCTATACAATAATTCGATTAGATCGAATGCAATATATGGATCAATCAGGTCTATATGCCATGGAGGATGTTTTACAAGAATTGAACAAAAACAATATTACGGTTCTCTTTGTTGATTTGTTAAGTCAGCCCAGATATATGATGGAACGAATTGATATTATTCCCGACTTTATCCCAGAGGAGCATATTTTTGAAACCTTCAAGGATTGTACTACATGGATAAAAGAACATGTGAAGGATAAAAACTAATTGGAAATTTAGAACTAAAAAGACCGTGATTTCAATAGGGGCACGGTTTATTATTGGTCCGATTTTCACTATACTTGGTTTATTGTTTTAAATTTGTCCTCTTAGTTTAGTGCCATGATTGATAAGATAAAGGAACATATTACAGACGTTGAAAATTTCACAGCCGATTCCAAAGAAACGATTGAAACTTTTCGTATTAAGTATTTAGGTAAAAAAGGGCTTCTGAATGAGTTTTTCGCTGAGTTCAAAAATGTTCCCAACGACCAGAAAAAGGAATTTGGTCAGTCCATTAATCAGCTAAAACTAGTAGCTACTGAAAAGGTGAATCTTCTCAAGGAAACACTTGAAAGTAAAATTGAGGAAACAGGCAGATATGGCGATTTAACTCGTCCAGGAGAGGCAATGGCCCTTGGTTCAAGACATCCTATTTCAATCGTTAAAAACCAGATTATCGATATCTTCTCGAGAATAGGGTTCAATGTTTCAGAAGGACCAGAGATTGAGGACGATTGGCATAATTTCACAGCTTTGAACTTGCCTGAATATCATCCGGCGAGGGATATGCAGGACACCTTTTTTATTCAAACAGATCCTGATATTTTACTACGTACCCACACCTCATCTGTCCAAGTACGCTATATGGAAAACAACCAACCGCCAATACGTACAATATCGCCAGGGAGGGTTTATAGAAACGAGGCTATTTCAGCGCGTTCACATTGTTTTTTCCATCAAGTAGAGGGTCTTTATATTGATAAGGATGTTTCTTTTGCCGACCTGAAACAAACATTACAGTTCTTCACCACAGAGCTTTTTGGAAAATCAAAGATCAGGCTACGCCCTTCCTATTTTCCATTTACTGAACCAAGTGCCGAAGTTGATGTGTATTGGGGCTTAGAAACTGAAACCGATTATAAAATGACCAAAGGAACGGGTTGGTTAGAGATTATGGGTTGTGGTATGGTAGATCCCAATGTCTTGGAAAATTGTGGTATTGACCCAGAAGTCTATTCCGGTTTTGCTTTTGGTATGGGTATTGATCGTATTGCCTTATTGTTGCACCAAATCTCTGATATTCGGTTATTAAGTGAAAATGATGTTCGCTTTTTAGAGCAATTCAAAAGTACCCTATAGACGCTCATTTGAAAAAAGATATTGAAATACCAGTAGTCAAAGACATTTACATTGCGCTTGTTCATGAATGGAATGACGAATTTCTTTCCAAAGAATGGAATGCCTATATTCTAAATGATGGAAGTACCCCAATTAAGTTGGTTTTCGTTGTTTCAAAAGGATTTCATAGAGATGTAAAAACCGCGACTATGCGACATAGCATGGAAGCTCTAGGAGCAAAATCCTTTGAAAAGCTCGAATTTGTACAAAAGGAAGTCCTAGATTTAACGAATGAATTTTACGTTACTTATTATTTGAAGGGTAAACTATATGAAAAGCGGTTTATCTTCCAGAAGGGCTCCGTTTCAGCACAAAAATTGACTGAAATTCCACTATTAGATAAATCGGGCATTCTTGCCAAATGATTCCTATCGCAGAGGAAAGCCTTTGGCAGCCCACCAGGGATGTATTTCGATAACCAATCTTCCTGACTTTACCATAGGATCCATATTGGCAAGACTGTCGGCGATTTCAAGTGTTGGGGTATTGTAGATCGTAATCCCGCGAATATCACCATCATCTCCAAAAGGTCCCGATATATCAGCATAGCCTTCATTATACATACGTCCAAGATGTTCCATATGAAGTGCTTGTAAGCTATCTGACTCGGCTTTGTTTTGGGAACGGTTAGGACCTCTTTTTAGAAAGGCAATAAAATATTGTTGCATGAGCATCGTGTCCTTTGTAGTTTCATCAACAAAATCAAAAGTTTTATACCCTTTGCTAATCAACTCATCGTTGATTTCCCTTATCGATTTTTCCTTCACCGCCTCAACCATTTCAGCTTCCTCCTTTTGCCCTGGCTTACAGGAAACAAATAGAGATAGTACTATTACTAAGATTATAAATTTCATTTTTCCCATGATTTATAAGGTTTTTTACTCAGAAGTGAATTATAATATTTAAGTTGCCCTGTTACTTCCTCACCGAGCCATCTAGGATGTTCAAATGGGTCATTTTCGTTTTCAAGTTCTATTTCGGCGATGACCAATCCTTCATTTTCATTTAGGAATTCATCAACCTCGAAAATAAACCCTCCATTTGGGATTTCATATCTGGTTTTCTCAATAACAGTTTCTTCACAAAGTTGAATCAGTGCCTCTGCTTCTGAAACTTCTATCTCTTGTTCCCATTCAAACCGCGATGTTCCAGCTTCATTGGAAATACCTTTAATGGTCAGAAAGCCCTTGTTTCCCTTTATACGTACCCGAACAGTTCTATTGGGATGTGTATTAAGAAATCCCTGTACTATTCTTTCTATTGAGATTGCTTCTTTTTTATATGCATCGCTCTTAACTAAAAATTTGCGTTCTATTTCTACCATAGAAAAACCATTTCGTTTTTATAAAAATATATAAATCGATGTTGTCTTGGAGATATATTCCAAAGGAATCATTTAAAGAACTGGAAGATCGTCTTTAACACTGATCCAAAAATTAGGTTCAAAAAGTCTGGAACTGCCTATTATCGCAGCATCTTCCATTAGATTGGATATTTCAAAATCCAACTGTAAGCCGTTTTTTTGCAATTCGCTTTTAAATGATGGCAGAAAGAGCCTACTTGCCTTGGATATGTTCCCTCCCATTACAATGATTTCTGGTTGAAACCTTTCTATAAAAGGAATCATAAAATCTGCCATATTTGAACCAAATTCATTGAAAACGGTTCTTGAATGGTCATTGTTGGCCGCAGCAATTTCTTTAACTCCTTTTACTGAATCTGATGATAATTCATGATACCTATCGATGCACCAACGCGTGGAAAAATAATCATCACTTATCCCAGATTTATATGGCTTATCCCACAAACACCCACCTTCGGGAACTTCTTTCGTATTTACCTGAGGTATTCCATTCTTAATAAAGGCAGAACCAAAACCTGTACCTAAGGTTACAACGATTATCCTTTTGCAATCTTTTGCCTTGCCTTGTGTGGAAACTCCAACACCAAAAGAGGTGGCATCATTAAGAAACCTTAAGCTGACTTCATCGCTATTAATGTATTTGGGTAATTCATCCGGAATAGAAACCTTGTAAAGACTTTCATATTTGTCGTTATCACCTTCGAACATAGCAACTCCCGCTCTGTAATTAAAGGGCCCAGGTATGGCAATCCCAATATTGGCTGTGTTTTCCATTGAAACACTTTCAATGGTACGGTTAATGGCCCTGCTCCAGTTTTCCAGTACTATGTCTTTTGATTCCTTATTGTTTATTTTGACTGAAAATGTTGTCTTGGGCAGAATTTCACAGGTATTTAAATTCACTGCCGCACTAACAATATGGCTCCCACCTACATCTACCCCAATGGCTATTTCATCCTTCATAATAATTTTGATTTAGAATTCTCTTTTAATCTCAATATCATACGTAAAGTAATCGGTGTGATAATAAACAATATTGCATTCTACTGGTCTATCTCCTGGATCACACACCAACCGCTCCCTTTTCAATATTGGCATATTCATTGGCAATTCAAGAATTGTACTTAGTTCTTTATTAGCTTTTATTGCGGTTATCCTTTCCTTTGAAGTTGCTACAATCGTATCATGGGTAGTCTCAAGAAGCTCGTAAAGTGGGGTTATAAAATTTTCTTCGCCTGTTATCCCTACTCTTGGATGAAAATAGGACACTGAATACAAATACTTCGCTTCTTTTGACCCTCGGATTTTTTCCAATTTCCATAGTTCTTTAGATTTGGAAACATATAATGCATCACACACTTCTTCAGGCGCTATTACCAGGGAAATATTGACCAAATAATTGACCACTTCAATTCCTTGTTTCCGCATTTCCTTGGTGAAACTAATCCAATTGTCTAGCCTGGTCGTTATTTTTTTGTTGATCACTTTAGTTCCTACACCCTTTTTTCGTTCAATAAGATGTTCATTTACCAAGGTATTCACTGCCTGGCGAACAGTATTTCTAGAAACCCCTAATTTTTTGGCGAGTGTTACCTCTTTGGGCAAAAAACTATTCCCATTTCTGTATTCGTCCTTATTTATCAAAGCCCTTAAATAAGCCTCAATCTGTGAATGTAAAGGAATAGGGCTCTTATTGTTTAGTTTAAAGTCCATTAGAAAAGATTATTTATTTTGGGAAGCCCATTCTTCCAATTGATTTATTGCAGTATACAGTACTCCTGCAGAACCTCTGAACGTCCCTGAACCCTTGGGTTTATTATCCACGGTATACCATTCGTAAAACCCATCATTCTTCACCACCCTATCAGTCATTGGCAATAATTGTTCATAGGCATCCTTAACGAAACCATATTTGATCAATTGTTGAATCATTCTAGCTCCAAACCAGGTCCAATCCCCACCATTTTGGTAACTGTATTCAGGATTCATGATCTTATTCACGAAAAAACCATCTGGATAAGGAGGGTATAAGGTTAATCCTATGGAACCTGCGCCAGCTTTTTTCACTCTGGCAACCATTTCACTGAGAGATATGCTGATTTCCTCCTCCGTTAATAATCCTGCCTCTATTGCTACCGCTGTTCCTCCAAAATAATATATTGCATTTTCATCAAAATCTTCAGGAAAGGGAGATCCATTCAAGTAAATGTGTGGAATAAACTTTTGATTTTTAATATCCCAAAGGTGCTTTTTAGAGTTTTCTGCCAATTTATGACGGACAGGAAGCCATTTACTTTTTGCATCAGGTAACAATTCCATCAAATTGTCCAAGGCAATTACAAACATGGCATTATCGTAAATATCAATTGCTTTATGTGTATTCCCATCAATATCCACTCCCCAGCCATGTTCTGGTTGCACATCACCCCAATCGGCAGTGGTGGCACCCCATATTAAGCCATATTCAGTAGAAAATCGTTCATTCATAAGAAACTGCATCGCCCATTCCATACGTTGAGCCACGGTTTTATCTCCAATTTGAACTTCGAGAATAGTTTTATCACCTGTTGTCTTTATATACTTGTAGACGGTTTGTATCAAAGAGGTTTCTTGATCGGTCTCTACGGTATTTTTATGCCCGGCATAACGAGGTTCCAATTCAGAATAACTAAAGTCAGTTTCTCCCTCGCCGATTTTTTCAGCAGGGGTAAAGCCGTCGATGATATTCCCATCATCCCCCTGCATTCGGAAGAACACCAAAAGGTTTTCCTTTAATTCCTCAGCAGGATAGACTTCAGCTGAAAGTTCGATAAAGGTATTATAATCACGAATCCATACCTCCCGATACCCGTCCCCAGCATTGAATCCAGTTTTGACTACCGCTAAAGCTCTGCTTTTTACTTCTTCAAATTGCTCATTGGTAAGGATATTGTTCGCTAGTTCTTTGTCTTCTTTTTGTATGGCGCACCCTATTAGTAGGAGTCCAAACACTAAAACCGTTACTTTATTCATTATCTGTTATTTTTCATTTGACATTGATGGTGGCGGGGTTTCTATACCCCATTCTATATTGGGCTCGGGACCTAATTCAAAAACTAGCCTACCTCCCTGCATAAGTTCTTTACGAAACATCCAATTTTTAGTAATACGCTCCCCGTTAAAAGTGAGTGATTGTATATATAAATTATCCGGGGTTTGGTTTTTGGTTTCAAGAACCAGTTCATTGCCTAGATAGTAATTATCATCGAGTTGAATACTTATCTTATCAAATAATGGACTTCCAAATTGAAATGATGGATTTGCAGAAGTATGCCCCTGTACATCAAACAGCCCCATGGATGCCATTACATACCAAGCTCCAAGCTGTCCTTGATCCTCATCCTGCCCCACACCGTATCCATGTAATGGTTCTGTTCCATAGAACTCATTGCAAATGGTACGCACCCATTTTTGAGTTAGCCAAGGTTTCCCCGAATAATTAAACAACCAAGGATTATGCAAACAAGGTTGGTTGCCATGATTGTACAATTTCTCTACCCCTGAAAAGCTGTGAATTTCCTCTGAACCCCCGCCGAACATGCTTTTCTGTGCGTTGGTGAACATGGTTTCCAAACGCTCATTGAATAAGGATTTCCCTATTAAATCAATCAATCCCGCAGGATCATGGGGTACATACCACGTATATTGATAGGCATTCCCTTCCTGAAAACCGTCCCAGCCTTTCATCGGGTCAAAATCGGTAATAAAAGACCCATTTTCAAGCTTGGGCCGCATGAATTTAGTTTCGAGATCAAAAAGGTTTTTGTAATAATCCGCCTGACTCATTAACTTGTCATAATTGGACTTGTCATTTCGTTTTTTAGCCATTTGAGCTACTGCATAGGAACTAAAACTATATTCCAAAGTGTGTGAAGCACCAAAATTAAATACCCATCCGTTTGAGATAATAGTATCCTTATAAGGTACATACTTGTTTTTAACAAAGTAGCTTAGGTCATATTTGCCATTGCCCAAGTTGCGACCATTGTATTCTAGTTCATTCTTTAACGCAGCCTCATATCCCGCTTCTACCTCAAAATCGCGGATCCCAACATTATACGCAGATGCCAATAATAACCCTTGAAAATTTGTTTGTACACCATTTGTGAAGACACCATTTGCAGCACCATCATGCAGCCAACCCGTATCTTTATAAAAGTCAATGTTCGATTGTACATAGTCACTAAAATAATCAGGATAAGCCAACGCCCAAACTTGGCTCAAATTCCAGAAGCCACCCCAAATACCATCAGTATTGTAATGATTGTATTTAGGATTCCCCAATTCGTTCAATTCTGTACGCCCAATTTTTCCATCGGATAATGGATAATCCCCATTCACATCATTTGAAAGTCCTCGTCCCAACAAGGCATGATACAAGCCCGTATAAAATTTAACCCTATCTTCCTTTTTCCCTCCTTCAACTACGATTTTATTGAGTTTATTGTTCCAAATTTCCTTGGACTCCTTTTTCACAGAATCAAAAGTCTTTCTGTTGGATTCTGTTATTAAATTCAAACGTGCATTGGCTATGGAGGTATGACTTAGGCCTGTCTTAATTTCCAAAACCTCATCTTGTTCCATGTCAAATGTCAAGTACAACCCATTGTTGATTCCAGTGGTTTCGGATGCTCCTTCCTTCTTAATTTCATTGATAAAGCTTCCGGTTTGCGAGGGCTTTTTACTGAGTTTGGCCACGAAATACATTTTAACCGTTTTACCAGGGTCACAAAACTTTGCATATTCGGGATTGGTTTCAATAAAACCTTCTATCTCAGTTTCATTGACTATTCTAGCCTGTGCCATAATCACATCGCTACTTTCACCTTGTTTATGGCCTATATCGATGATTACATGAGCTTCATTGGACTCAGGGAAGGTATAGCGGTGATAACCCACCCTTTCGGTCGAAGTCAGCTCCGCCTTTATATTATAATCATTTAAGGCTACTGAGTAATATCCTGTTTCAGCCGTTTCATCAGCTTTATCAAATCGAGACCGATAACCGCTATCAGGGTCTTCCAAAGTGCCAGGTATCGTTTTTAATACCCCAACAGTAGGCATAAAGACCAAACCACCAATTTGAAACTCATGAAAATGACCAAATCCTTCAATAGAAGTATGCCTGTCGTCGTACCCCGTAGGTCCCCATCCGCCTTGACTATTATATGCATTGGTGTGAGGTGCCAATTTTGCCATTCCGAATGGGCGTGCAGCAGGAGTGTAAAAAAACCACCGCCCATGTACAGAACCTATTTGTGGGTCTATATATTGGGTTAGTTCATGCAAAGGTTTTTGTTTAATTTTCTTATCGTCTTTGCAACTAGCAAAACTTAAGAATATCATCAGAAAAGCAACAAAATGTTTCATATATTAGTTTGATTTTGGGTTTCTTGATAAATCAGTAATTCCCATTGACGGTGACTTGTCGAGGTTGCATTCCAAAATGTCAATTGCCAATTTCCAGTCTCCATAATTTGGTTTTTCTTCAATCCCGGACAACAAATTCAATTGATGAAGGCGTATTCTTAAAAGTCTTGATTTACCTCCCCAATAATCCATAACCCCGGCAACATATACGAAAAGTCTTTTTTAATATCGGAATGACCAATAACAAAAAACCCATCTTCCCAGCCAATATCTTTTTCAAGGAATTTTTTATAATCCCCTCGAGCAAGTGATAATTCTTCGCTATTATTGCCTGATTGCATAATTTGCCATACAGTTTTCCCTTGTGCTAAACCGAAAGTCAAACCAAAGAAATACACCAGGGTGAATACCAATTTTCTTATATTTATTTGAATGAATTTTAACATGCTAACATCTGTTCTATTCAAAATTGGGAAATTGATTATTTCAAGATAAATGAAAGGGGCTGATTAGACTTAATATTCGTTTGAAACTTATTGTTTGAGATGGTTAACCCAATACCCAAGACTTCACCTCTTAAATTGCAGGCAAATGCCCTTTTAAAGTTACTCCCTTTAGGAAGCTTTACTTCACAAGACCCACCTTCACCTGTTTGCTCCCATAATCTGAGCAGGATACCGTCTCCATCCCGGTTTTTGCCAAACGCGGTAACAGCCACTCCTTTTTTTGATAAGACTATTCCGTGTTGTTTTATTGGGGCATCTCCTTTTGGTCCGTCATAATATGCCCCTTTTAAGGGAACACGAGTTTCTTCTGATGGGACAATAAAGGTTTCCTGTGCATCATATTTAGGATAACTCCAGATATAGAACCTAGAAGAAAACGAGCCTTCGATCCACTCGGTGAAATTTGTACCCCATTGGTTGTTGAACAAGTTTATATATACTTTTCCCGAGCTTAACTTTTTGCTTTTTGAAAACTTGAATAGACCCGTATTGTCAATGCTGATTCCTGGGGCATCAGGAGTATTCAGGCCTATTCCACTACCTTTGTTATCGAACATGGCCATCGAAGTATTTAAAAAATAAAAATCATGGTTGGTTCCTTTAACCAACTCGCGTTGAGGGTCTACAATACCCCCGATGCGATTGAGACGATATTCAGGATTTTTTAGGGCAAACGGGAATGAAAGCCACCCTGCTTCTGGAAGGGCATTGGGTGATTTGCCATTTATCCCCCAGACAATTTCTACAAAAGGACTGTTTTCATATAAAATGTAGGTAATCAAGTATTGTTGTGGATCCGATGCCTGCACTTTTCCAAATACCGTTGCCCTGACTGAATTCCCCATATCTAAGAACACTACTTTCTCACTGGTCCCTTTATAAGATTTGGTTTTTTTAAATGGAACCGATGGTCTTCCCATTTCTTGATTGGCCCAACTTTCAGAGCCCGGTTTTACATATGCTTCGTTATATGAATCCAATGCCTCTTGTCCAAACTGCTCGTAATAGTATTGGCCAAAACCTTCATCACTGTTCCGTTCTACCAGTTCCTTTTTAGCTTGTTTATCATATAAGGAGGATAAAGCCCCGGTAACTGGATCTATTTGCAATTTAAAATAGTTGTTTTCAAGTATATGTTCTTTGTTATCAACAACCAATGATGATTTATTCTTTATTGGTGTCAATATGGGGATATAAGTTTTATATCCCATGGATGGTACATTCTCGGCCTCAAAAGAAATTAAATTATAGTCGTTGTAAACCGAAACTACTTCTCCCGTGTCTGGATCCTTTAATCCATATATTTGAAAATCTTTTTGGTATACACCTGTAAAAAAACTCACTTTTCCACTCCTCGACCATGGTAAAGGATTGTAAACCACAATTCTTTTGCCTTCAATATTTACCGAAGCTGCCAATTTTTTCATTTGACGTTTCATCAATGGAACTACAATTTTTTCAGCTTTTTTGATTCGGCCTGTTTTTTCATCCCAAGATCCTTCAACAAAATCATAATTGCCTAAAGACTTGTTGATTTTAAATTCGTCGTTATATGTCCATTTGTGTTGATTGCCATGGGTCATGGCAATACCAAAGGTGTGTTCATCGTAGAGAATCATATTTTCAACAGCCTCATCTATATGATTCCTCACAGTAGTATGGCTTCCCAACCACTGGTTCATCTGAGTGTTTAGTATTTCAGTATTGTAAGTTTTGCGCTGTAGGTTCTTGCTCAACTTTGTTTCACGGGGCATTGACATAAAACCGTGTATCCAAGTGTCTGGCATATCTCCTGTTATTACCGGCAAATTGGGGTTTTCTTTCATCAAAAGGTCATAAAAATCAGAAATGCGCCCTATTCTAACTCTGGCATTTGGCATCTTTTCTTTTGCCTCTTTTAATACTTTGGCAACCTCTTCCGGGGAAGGCGCTCCAGCATTTTCATGGGTGAATATCATTGCCATCCAAGTTTTATGATTCCAATCTTTAGGTGGAAGAATCCCCGATCCATAATATTTGGCCCAATAGAATGTCAAAAGTTTTGACCCATCGGGACCCTGCCACCAAAACAAGGGAGGGACATCTGGGGCAGAGGATCCCGGATTGCATCCGATGTGGAGGATATCGATTCCAGCATTTTTTAATAGGGTAGGCATTACCCTAGAGTAACTAGTCACATCGGTAAGTTTTGCTTCTCTAGATATGGGTGTACCGTATTTTTTATTTATTGTAGTATTGTACGATAACCCTCTGACCAAACTCTCAACATCGCTGGCTCCCGTTTGATAGGTCAAAGGAAGTGCATGTGGTATAATACGTTCCTTTTTTATAGCTTGTTCCAATTTTATTCTGTTTTCGGATGAGGCATTTTCTAACATATACTTTAAAGGCCAGCTAGGAATTGTCCATTTGAATTGTTCGGGCTTTGGTAGAAACGAAGTTTCTTCAATAGATTTCAATGTTTCACTTAACATTTCACCGCTATATTGCTGAAGTACTCCTTGGGACCAGTCAGTATACCCAATATCAAAATGCATCTTAAAAACAATTACGATATCGTTTACTTGATTATTAATTGCGCCAGAATTTGTTTTAACAGCTTCAATTTGACCGCTTAAATTCAGTGATGCCATTAACGGAATTAACAGCCAAAATAATTTAACACGATTTATCTGAAGACAAATTTTATATCCGTTTGCGTTTAAATTTTGAAAGTTTAATCTCTCTAGTTTTATGTACTTGGAAAAAAACTTCATCGATGTGGGGATTACAAAATAGTTCATTCTCTTTAATTTTAACAAGCATCATCCTTTACAAAGGAGACTATAACCTTTGGTTTGCTTTTTCCATTATTTATAAGGGTATACTTTTTTACTGCCGCAGGAATTGCAAAGGTCTCCGCAAAATGAAAAGATTGATTTTCAGCACCCTCTATTTGCAACTGCAATGATTCACCTTCAACCAACATCAACACATGGCATTGATGGTTTGTGTCAATGGTTATTTGACTTTGGAAGTCATATCTATAAACATCGTAAAAATGATCTTTATGTGTGGGTAGGTGTATTTTCTCCCAATCCTTTCCGGAATCCTCAAGCCTAGGTTTTGAAATGAGGGTATCTGGAACCTTTCGTCCCTTTCGTTCAAAATTCAGATTCTCAAAGGCCCTTTCAATATTCAATGGTCTTGGATTCCCATCTAAATCCAACCGTTGCCAATCGTACATTTTAAAGGTGAAAATATAAGGTGTTGCACTGATTTCAAGGACTAAATTGTTAATCCCAGAGCAATGAACCGTTCCATTTGGAATCAGAAATAAGTCGTGTTTTTTGGCTGGAAGTTTTTGAACAAATTTTTCCACATCCAAAATTTCCTTGGTTTCAAAACTATGGGTAAGTGCCTTTTTGAATTCAGTAGGATTTATGCCCTCTTGAAAACCGAGATAAACTTCTGCATCTTCATCTGCATCCAGAATGTAATACGTTTCATCCTGAGTAAAATTTTCCCCGAACTCCTCTTTTATATATTCTAATTTAGGATGACATTGCACCGAAAGGTTGCCACCCTGAAAAGTATCTAAAAAATCGAACCTGATGGGGAATTCATCTCCGAACCTTTTCACCGCTTTCCCTAAAATATTTTCCTTTTCCTGAAACATTAACATATCAAAAGACACCTCAAGTAAAGCGTCATCACCTTCAAATAACAGACCGTTTTCAGGAACTATCATCTCAAAGGACCAAGCATAGTTAGGCACGTTTTGATTTAGATCTTTGAACTTTTCTTTCATCCATTGCCCTCCCCATACACCGGGCTCAAACCAAGGTCTAACCCTAAAAGTACTTTTGGACATTTTATTAAGCCCATTCCTTAAGTTTTCACCACTCATCCAGACGGGATTCCCAGACCTTTGCTGATCAACTATTATTGACACTTTAGGCAGTAATTCCTTTTTTTTTCTATTCAAAACTGGCCAATCCACAAAGTAAAAATGCTTGTACATCTGCTTATGGTCTTTAGGTGTACTAAAGCCGAGATTGGTAACTTCATTGGCCCGCATGCGGTATTGAAGTTCATTTTTAGGGAGGTCAAAATAAACCAAGAAGCCTTCAATCCCTGACTCATATGCCCCTGTCCCATAAACAATGCTAATGTCCGCACTTACATCCAAAGCCATATTAATCATCTTTTCCGAATCGAAGTATTCTGAGAGCGCTATATTCGCCCTATGGCCAAAAATAGGGTCTTCCCCTCCTAAAAAAGGGGCTGCTAAAGATGAGATTTCATTTTCAGGTCTTAAATAATTTTTAATATTGATGAATGATGGATTCAGACCCATCTCTTGAAATGTACTCTTCAGAGAATCGCAAATTTCGTCCCAATCGATACCAATATAACCATCAAGTATGACTAAACTCTCTTGGCAAATTTCTTTTGCTAAAGTAGCATAGCCTGTTTTGACTACACCTCTTTCTAAGGGGTGCGAAGGATAGATATCATAAGAAGATTCATCGGAGTTTTTCTTGATGAGAGGAATCAGATTCTGGGAAGTTTTTCTTCGCATGATACAGACTAAAAGAGAGTAGTACTAAGTTACGAATTAATATGTTCATATGTTTAAACATAATATAAAATACATGATAAATCCTTGATTGGTCTTAGTTTCCTTTTAATGATTTCTTGCTAAGCTATGAATGACATCAGATGGTATTGTAACTTGCCCGTATTCGCTATTTGCCAACCAAACCATCGCCTTCGCGATATCATTGGGATGAATGGACTTGTACTTTTTCAGAGGTCCTGCCATTACCAAATTTGCCACTCTCATCAATTGTTTGAATATCCATTCCCCAATTCTTTTTTCCTCTCGCTTACCTCCGATTAAAGAGGGTTGCAAAATATGGGTTTTAGGTATTTGAAGTTGTAAAACAGCATCCTCCATTTCCCCTTTGGTTCGGTTATAGAAAATGTTGCTTTTTGAATTGGCCCCCAATGCAGAAATTATTACAAGTGTATTGATTCCATTTTCCTTACAAAGTTTAGCGGCCTTTATAGGTATGCCAAAATCAATCTTTTTATATAATTCCTTGTCTCGAGTTTTTGCTTTAGTGGTCCCAATACAACAAAATACCTCATCCGCTTTAAAATCATTTTTAAATGCATTCAAATTAACAACATCGCCAAGATGTTCTTTAATTTTCGGATCCACAATTCCCGAACTTGACCTGGAAAATAGTATAATTTTTACATAGCGCTTGTCTTTCAATAATAGTTGCAATAACAGGTTACCAGTTAGTCCTGTAGCGCCTAATAGTATCGCTGTTTTTTGTTGGGTATTCATAAAACTAAGATATGACTAAATTTGCTTATGCCCGAAGATTCTCCTTTGCGAAAAATAATCCATATAGACATGGATGCTTTCTACGCCTCTGTAGAAGAACTCGATAATCCTGAACTGCAAGGCAAGCCCTTAGCTGTGGGCGGAAATGAAATTAGAGGGGTTGTTTCTGCAGCGAATTATGAGGCCCGCAAGTATGGTGTTCGCAGTGCTATGAGTGGCTATTTGGCAAAGAAAAACTGTCCACACCTTACTTTTGTGAAACCAAGATTTGCACGTTATAAAGAAATATCCCAAAAAATACGTAGTATATTCTATGATTATACTGATTTGGTTGAACCACTCTCACTAGACGAAGCATATTTGGATGTCACCATCAATAAAAAAGGTAATCCTTCTGCAACTTTATTGGCTAAGGAAATTCGACAGCGCATTTTAGATGAAGTCGGACTTAAAGCTTCAGCTGGGATTTCAATAAATAAATTCATTGCAAAGGTCGCGAGCGACTTCAACAAGCCTAACGGACAAAAAACGGTCAATCCAGAAGAAGTATTACAATTTATTGAAGAACTTGAAATCAGGAAGTTCTATGGGGTGGGCAAGGTCACAGCAGATAAAATGTATAAACTAGGGATTTTCACTGGAAAAGATTTAAAGACAAAATCCGTTGATTTTTTGCAAGAACATTTTGGCAAAAGTGGATCTCATTATTACAACATAGTCAGGGGCATACACAATGGCGCCGTTAAACCACATCGAGTTCAAAAATCAGTAGGTGCAGAACGTACTTTTAGTGAAAATTTGAGTAGTGAGATGGAGCGTTTGGAGCATATCGCCAATGAACTTGAGAGACGATTGAAAAAATCGAAAGTAGCTGGCAAAACCATTACCTTAAAAATCAAATACAGCGATTTTACGTTACAGACCCGAAGTAAGACCCTACCGTATTTCGTGGCGGATAAATCACTTATTCTCGAAATCGCTAAAGAACTGCTATATCAGGGAAAAATGGAAAATTCAGTCCGCTTGTTGGGCATATCATTAGCCAACCTGAATACCGAAAAAAAGAAAACCGAGGCTAAAGAAGATTTGGTCTCCGTGCAATTGCAGTTTGATTTCTAGCACTTTCATAATATGTACTAAACTCAAGTTTTTTATTCATACATGGATGTGGAGCACAATTTCCTGTTCTTATGTACAACGGTTTTATAGCTATTGGAATCTAAAGAATTTGATACTCCCTTTATGTTTTAATTAGGTAAAATGAAAATTCTAATAGCAGAAGACGAATCAACTTTGCAGCAATCTAT
>RCND010000207.1_pt1 | contig 33556 bp, 28 predicted proteins | sample 2041351 | NCBI WGS metagenome assembly RCND01 (sample SAMN09708230, study PRJNA481090) | Marine sediment metagenome, whole genome shotgun sequencing project. | biome: marine sediment; feature: ocean; material: sediment; isolation source: Sewage treatment plant 12B marine sediment (STP12B) ... | reverse complement strand
AAAACAACATTTCCATTGGGGACACCTCCGCAACAATTCAATTGACATCTGGACAAGATTTTGTTATGATAAATAACATCATTACGGTATTGAACAGTCAATTACCCGACGCCACAATTGATTTTGACACTGTTTTGTTGGTATGTAATTCACGCACAATTACGGTAGATTATACGGTTAGCAATACGAATAGCACGGCGACCTTGCCAATGAATACACCTATTGCATTTTACGCTGAATCCATACTCATTGGTCAGGACACAACGATTACAGACATTCCTATTGGTGGAACGGAAAGTGGCTCCATTACACTTGATATTCCTCAAAATATCGACGATATCTTCACACTTTTGGGGGTTATTGATGACGACGGGACTGGTAATGGAATCGTAGCAGAAATAAATGAAGACAACAATAATCAGACATCCCCGATCGAACTATTAATTATACCTCCCATATCCGAATTACCGACACTTATTGAATGTGATACTGGATACAATTTGGCAGAGTTCGATTTAACTAGCCAATATGACAATATATCGGCAGAACCTGATTCAATCACCTTTCATATAAATGAAGAAGATGTTGAATCTGGTGACAATACAATCAATTTTCCTGAAAATTTTGTGAACACTGAAAGTCCTCAAAGTATTTATGTCAGAATATCACGAGATATATGTTTTGAAACTGCTGTTTTTAGTATTGAAGTAGAAAATTGCCCTCCTCATATTCCTGAGGGGTTTTCACCAAACGAAGATGGTGTCAATGATGATTTTCTTATCACAGGTCTTCGGGACATTTTTGAGGACTTTGATCTGCTAATTTATAACCGGTACGGAACTCTAATCTTCCAAGGTGATAACGACATACCAAACTGGAATGGCACGGCTAATAAAGGAATGAATAATAAGGGAAAACCAATGCCCGTTGGTACCTATTTTTATGTGCTGTATCTCAATGATCCAGCTTACCGAGCCATGTCTGGATGGGTATACTTAAACAAATGAGTATTATTAATTTGTGTAGTTCATCGAATAAAATTGCATTTTACCTTGTTTATATATACTTTTCGCCCTCACAAATAAGGTGAATTCTTCCAAATAGTCCCCAAACCGTTTAGAAGCCCCAAGAAACCTACTTATGACTAAAAAAGTTTGCTATTCTCTTTTTATCCTATTTCTAGGTGCGGTTCAAGGGCTTCAAGCTCAGCAGATCACAGTTGACAATACTCGTAGTCCTCAACAATTAATAGAAAACAATTTAGTTTTTGGATGTGTCGAAACATCTAACATTTCTTCTCCTATCAATGGTAATATTAACGGAATTTCGAGTTTTGGCTATTTTGAGAGGGGTATTTCAAATTTTCCATTTGAAAATGGAATCGTAATTACAACGGGCGATGCCAATTCAGCCGGTAACACAACGAACGCCAATGTTCTTAACGCTGGGGAAATAAATTGGGGTACAGATACCGATCTTGAAAATGCACTTGGCATTAACAATACTTTGAATGCAACGACCATCGAATTCGACTTTATTTCAATCTCCAATCAAATTCAATTCAACTATTTGTTAGCGTCCGAAGAATATTTTGGTAATTTTCCATGTGATTACTCAGATGGTTTTGCTTTTTTAATTCGTCCCGCGGCAAGCGCTGGCCCTTATACCAATATTGCTGTGATTCCCGGAACGACCATACCAGTGAATACTAGTACAATTCATGATGAAATAGTCGGTTTTTGTGCAGCAGAAAACGAACAATATTTTGATGGATACAATGTTGGCGACACAAATTATAATGGTAGAACACAAGTCCTCACCGCCACTGCGACAATTGTCCCAAATGTTCAGTATAAAATTAAATTAATAATTGCGGATCAAACCGATGAGAATTATGACTCAGCAGTATTCATTGAAGGAAATAGTTTCAATGCTTCGGTGAATCTCGGGAACGACATTACAACATGCGCTGTGAGCGTGAACTTAAATGGTGATATCCAGAATCCACAAGCAACTTACCAATGGTATGGCAATAATGCCCTGCTTAATGGCGAAACTTCTCCAATACTGAATGTAGACCAAAGTGGAAACTATGAAGTTATTATAACAATTCCTTTGAATGGTACATCTTGCGTTATAGAAGATTCAATTAATGTGATATTAAATTCTGAACAAGCCGCAGGGAACATTTCAGATTTAGAAATATGTGATGATATAAGCGGCGATGAAGTAGAATGGTTTGATCTTTCAATTAAAACCAATGAAGTCATTTCGGTCATGCCTCCTTCCAACTATATAGTATCATATCACGCGACTCAAGCATTAGCAGAAAATAACTCAAATAATATACTTGTACCAATTCAAAACACATCTAATCCTCAAATAATAATTGTCAGGATAGAAGATGTGGATAGTGGTTGTCTGGCATATACTAGTTTCAATCTAGTGGTCAATCCACTTCCAACACTTATTGATCCAACTCCAATTGAGGTATGTGATACCAATGACAATGATGGATTTACACAAATAGACTTAACTCAGAGTAATGCTGAGATAACCAATGGTAATACGAATTTAATCGTTAGTTATCACAGTACGCAATCAGATGCTAATACAGGAATCAATCCTATTCCATCCCCCTATATCAATCAGGCTTCGATAGACACTCTTTTTGTACGAGTCGTTGACTCTAATACAGGTTGTGTAAGCAATACAACTTTAACTGTAATTGTTAATAGGAATCCGATACTAAATTCATTGGATTATGTTCTAAATGCCTGTGATGAGGATCTCGATGGTTTTGCATCTTTTGATCTGACTGAGGTAGAAACAGACGTACTACAAGGCTTAACAAACGTAACGGTTTCCTATCATACATCATATTCAGGGGCGCAGAACAATATAAATATTATTAACGATATTTCATCTTATGTAAATACAGATCAAAACGTCGAAGCAGTCTTTATAAGAGTTGTCGACAATGAAACAGGTTGTTTTTCAATAGCAACCTTAAGGTTACACACAAATCTACTTTTATCAGGAACTGTCATACAAAACTATGAAGTCTGTGATGACGAAAGTAATGATGGCATTGAAGCTTTTGATTTAGCTGTGATTGAATTGGAGGTTATAAATGATTTGCCCGATGTAAATATTGCATTCTATCTTACCATTGATGATCGTGATAATGAAGTAAATGCCATCGATGAGTCTATACCATACCTGAATATAAGCAACCCTCAAACACTCTTCATAAAGTTGATTGATGATGATTGTACAGAAGATGCAGAAATAACACTTATTGTAAATTCACCATTACTACTTCCTGATGTGGGATCTATTGATCATTGTGATAGTGATGAAGATGGATTCACTTCAATAGACTTATCATCTTATGATAGTATTGTTAGCAATGGAAACATTAGCTATACGGTTTCCTATCATGGATCTCAAGGTGATGCTGATAATAGTGTTAACGCTCACCCTCTCTTCTATACGAATTTGAGCAATCCAGAAATTTTCTACGCAAGAGTTACAAATCCGGATACTGGATGTTTTGACATAGTTAGTATGCAACTTAATATCATTCCGGCACCAACTGTTTCACAAGCTTCAGACATTTTAATTTGTGACGATGACCAAGACGGTCTCTTTATTTTGGATCTAGAATCCAAGATACCTGAAATTGTAACGAATACAACAGATCTTGATATTGGTTTTTATACGTCAATGACTGATGCTGAATCCAATTCGAATGTCATTAGCGACCCATCAAACTATAACGCATCCACAGGAACTATATACACGCGTGTTGAAAGTACATTAACCACCTGTTTTGCCATAGTTCCTATTTCGATAATAGTCAATACAATACCTGATATTACAAATATAACTGACTTTCAAATATGTGAATCAGACGGCAATCAACAAGCAGATTTCGTATTTAATACAAAGGATATAGAAATTCTGAACGGTCAAACTGGAAAAGAGGTCCTTTATTTCGAATCTCAGGTTGACGCTGACAATAGTGTCAATAGTATTGATAAAGCAAATATCTATCAGAATACATCAAGTCCCCAAACGATTTATGTAAGAATAGAAAATACTACGGACCAAGATTGTTATGTAACAACATCGTTTACTATCGTAGTGGATCCTTTACCGATCTTCAATCCTCCTTTAGATTGGTTTGTTTGCGACGATACTTCAAATGACGGTATGTATACATTTGATCTAAATGAAAAAATCACAGAAATAAATGAAGGTTTTGGAAACTTAAATGTAACGTTTTATACGTCTTTTGCAAATGCGGAAGCAGCAGCAAATGAAATAGCTTTAGAATACACTAACGTTCAAAATCCGCAACAAATCTATGCACGCATAGAAAACGGCTCCAACTGTTATACAATTGCAGAATTTGGATTAAATGTAATACAAGCACCTGAAACCAATGAGTCTCTACCTCTAGTGGTCTGCGACAATGACTATGATGGTATTTCGATTTTCGACCTTACCATATCTGAATTTGATGTTCTTAATATACGTCAAGATAATATTGTAGTGACATATTATGAAAATGAAGATGACCTTGACACTCAGTCCAATACAATTACAAATCCTGAAACCTATAATAATACGAGTAATCCTCAAACGATATTCATAAGAGTTACGAATACCATTTCAAATTGTTATGTCACGATTCCCTTAGAGTTAATCGTAAACCTTCCTCCTCCGATAAATGACGTTGATGAAGTAATTTTCTGTGAAACGGATGATAGTACGATTCAGTTTGCAGACATTACACCACAATTAATGGATGATACTGCGGGAATTTCTATCACATACTACGAAACTTTAGGTGATGCCCAATTAGATGAGAACAACATCGATGGCGTTTATACGTATTCCAATCCTGATACGACGTTATATTTAAGAGCTCAATACATTGACACAGGGTGTTTTATTATTGACTCGTTCAACTTGCATATTGATCCAAATCCTATAGCTAATACGCCTCAAGATATTGGAGTTTGTGATGATGATGATGACGACATTGCTGAGTTCGACCTTTCTTTGCAGACCAATGCCATTCTTAATGGGCAGAATCCAGCACAATTCACGGTTACTTATCATGAAGATGCAGCATCAGCAGATAGCGGAGAAAACAGTATTGATGAAGATTATACGGCCTTTAACGAACAAGTAATTTATGTTCGGATAGTAAATAATCAGACTGGATGTTATAACACGACACAGTTCCTAACCATTGTACACCCTCTTCCAATTATTGATATTGAAGATGTTGTGGTGATCTGTCTTGATGCCTTGCCATTAACACTCAGTGCCGAAACGGGAAATCCAAATGACTCTTACAATTGGTCTACAGGAGAAAATACGCCTGAGGTCGATATTTATGCACCTGGATTCTACTCTGTTAGTGTAACTACAGAATTTGGATGTACAACGAGCAAGGATTTTGAAGTCATACAATCGGAGCCTGCAACGTTTGAAGTTGTAGAAGTTATAGATTTCTCGGATCCAAATAATATCACCATTACCATAAGTGGCATAGGAAATTACGCTTACATTCTAGACGATGGCGAACCTCAAACCTCCAATGTGTTTGAATATGTTTCGCTTGGCTACCATCTTATTACCGTGATTGACCTAAACGGGTGTACTGAAGTCACAAAAGAAGTCGTGGTAATTGATGTCCCTAAGTTCTTCACACCAAATGATGATGGCTATTTTGACACATGGCATATTACCGGAGTTGAAACTTTAGTGGGAACGACAGTGACCATTTTTGACCGATACGGAAAACAATTACACTTCTTGACCCATAGCTCTTCTGGATGGAATGGAATCTATAATGGACGAAAAATGCCTTCTAACGATTATTGGTTTGTTGCCAATGTAAAAAGAGGTAGCATTGAGTTTCAAGTCAAAGGACATTTTGCTTTGAAACACTAGAGATTCTCCACTAAAAACTCATGGTTATTTTCCGTAATTTTACGGAATGAAATTCCAAATTGAATCTGAATTCAGCCCAACAGGCGACCAACCTCAAGCCATTAAGCAACTAGCAGAAGGTATTGAGAGCAAAGAGCGCTATCAAACACTTCTGGGTGTTACGGGTTCGGGTAAAACATTCACGGTTGCCAATGTCATTGAAGAAGTTCAAAGACCAACCTTGGTTCTGGCTCATAACAAAACCCTAGCGGCACAGCTTTATTCAGAATTCAAACAATTCTTTCCTAACAACGCTGTAGAATACTTTGTCTCATATTACGATTACTATCAGCCCGAAGCCTACATTCCGGTATCTGGGGTTTATATTGAGAAGGACCTGTCCATAAACGAGGAAATCGAAAAGATGCGACTAAGTACTACCTCCTCTCTATTGTCGGGACGTCGAGATGTTCTGGTAGTTGCTTCGGTTTCTTGTTTATATGGTATTGGAAATCCAGTGGAATTCCAAAAAAATGTCATTACGCTAAAACGTGATGAGATCATATCTCGAACTAAACTTCTGCATCGTTTGGTGCAAAGTCTATATTCTCGTACAGAAGCAGAATTCAATCATGGGAATTTTAGGATAAAAGGTGATACAGTAGATATTTTTCCGAGTTATGCTGATGACGCCTATCGCATTCATTTCTTTGGAGATGAAATTGAGGATATCGAAGCTTTCAACATTCAGACAAATAAGGTGGTCGAAAAATATGATCGTTTGAATATCTACCCTGCCAATATGTTTGTAACGTCGCCAGAAGTTTTGCAGGGCGCCATTCATGATATTCAGGAAGATCTAGTTAAACAACATGACTACTTCAAGGAAATCGGTAAGCACCTCGAAGCAAAACGATTGAAAGAGCGAACGGAATTCGATCTAGAAATGATACGGGAACTGGGCTATTGTTCAGGTATTGAGAATTATTCGCGATATCTGGATGGAAGAGCTCCTGGAACACGGCCCTTCTGTTTGTTAGATTATTTCCCGGACGATTTCTTAATGGTCGTTGATGAAAGCCACGTTACCATTTCACAAGTACATGCGATGTATGGTGGTGATAGAAGTAGAAAAGAAAACCTTGTGGAATATGGTTTTAGGTTACCGGCAGCGATGGATAATCGTCCGTTAAAATTTGAAGAATTCGAAGCACTTCAGAATCAAGTCATATATGTTAGTGCGACACCAGCCGATTACGAACTGGAAAAAACCGATGGTGTTTATGTGGAGCAAGTCATTCGTCCGACGGGATTATTGGACCCCATTATTGAGGTACGTCCAAGCTTGAATCAAATCGATGATTTGATTGAAGAAATCCATCAACGCGTGGAGAAAGATCAACGCACATTGGTTACAACATTAACGAAGCGGATGGCTGAAGAATTGACGAAGTATTTAAGTAGAATACAGATCAGGGTTCGTTATATCCATTCGGATGTTGACACACTCGAACGCGTCGAGATCATGCAAGATCTCCGTAAAGGTGTTTTTGATGTACTTGTTGGTGTGAATCTACTTCGGGAGGGGCTAGATCTTCCTGAAGTATCTCTTGTTGTCATTTTAGATGCCGATAAAGAAGGATTCTTGCGTTCGGCGCGGTCCTTGACCCAAACAGTAGGTCGCGCAGCTCGGCACCTTGAAGGAAAAGCCATTATGTATGCAGACAAGATAACCAAAAGCATGCAAAAGACCATTGATGAAACAGATTATAGACGTGAGAAACAAATTGCATATAATACTGAAAATAATATCACTCCTACGGCATTAAATAAAAGTCTTGACAATGCTTTGACAAAGAATTCCGTTAGTTCCTATTATTACGAATTGGAAGCCTTAAAAGCGGCTGAACCCGAAAGTGACTATTTGAGTAAACCTGAAATTGAAAAGAAAATAAAAGAAAGACGTAAATTGATGGAACTAGCAGCAAAAGAACTTGATTTTATCCTAGCAGCAAAACTTCGTGATGAAATTAAGTCGTATCAAGTAAAGCTGGAAAAGTTGAAGGTTTAATTATACTGTGTCTTAAAAATATCAATCAATACATCTGGTGGAACGATGTTGTTTGGAAAACTATTCATTAGATCCAAAACTTTGTTGATCGCGTCATGATTCAAGCCCATTCGTAAACCGAAATTGTGAATCTTGACCAGTTTTGTTTTGGTAATATTGTTACTAATATTCATTAATAGAATCAATCGATGAAACTGCACAATGCGCTCACTATGAGATTTTAAGGGAATATAAGTCGCTGGATGATTAATAAGATAATCGAAATCGGATTGTGTAATATCTAATTGTCGTGCAACACCTAAAAGAAAGTTATATTCTATTGGCTTTAATTCATTTTCTGTCTTTGCAAAAGCTATCATTTCTGATAGAAGACTCAGTTTTTCTATGCGATTTACCATGGAGGAATTGGATTAACTATTAACAATATAAAATTAGGTATTTATAGCCTTTTATAATCGTTGATATTATGTATCTTATCGAAAAAATAACCACATTTAATCGGATTTTTATAACATTCATCACACCTCGTGAGCGATTTTATTTTTATTAAGCACTAAAAATGATCGATGACTTTGGCCTTTTAATCATAAAAATAAACATCCGAATCTATTAAATTAATAAGTCAAGTGCTCGTGATTTTCAGCAGTTTAAATACTGACTAACATCTAATTCTTTAGTCAAATCCAAATATGAATTATCAAAAATTTTCGATTATCGGTTTACCAATCGATATTCACTGGCAGTAATATGCCTGAATATTCTAAATACGCTTGGATAATGGTTATTTAACGTATAAAATTGGCTCCAGTTAAATTGCTTTTCTTATTTAGATTGCTCATCTGTGATTTATTAACTCTTACAAAAAAACTCCTGGATACTATCCAGGAGTTCGGGCTAATTCAAAAGAAATCGAATATTATTCCTTTTGTGTAAGTCTTACCGGTACTACAAATGTCTTCTGTCCGGTAGTCAATTTAACAGAAAGCTCATGATAGTTGAGTCTTCCTTTAATGAATCCTTCCAATTCCTCACTTTCAGAATCAACGGACAGAACTACAAGTTCGTTATCCTCATTAACGACAACTTTAACTTTAGCCATCATGTCATGATCTACCAAAAAATTTGGGTTTTTCAATAACTTCCCAATTTCTTTAGAAATAGTGTTTGTTAATTCTGCAGTTGCTGTTACTGGTTCTGTACTTGCAGTAAGTACACTGCTAAACGTAAAAGCTACGGCTAGCATCAAAACTTTAATTGTGTTTTTCATAATTGTTCGAATTTTAAAATTGATTGATATATAAAAGACGCATGAAACAGCAAAGGTGTTACAGGTATGGAGAAGAATTAACGCTAGTTTAACACTTATTAACGTATTGATAATCAAAACTATTGGCAATAAACAAGAAAAGAGCAGTGATTACCACTGCTCTTAATTTAAAAATTTTATTTCTAAATATATGTATTAAATCAGGCCAGTACCGCCTGGACTTTATCTGCCGCTTCTTGGAATTCTGTGGCACTCATAACATCCAAACCTGAATTATCTATAAGTTCTTTTGCGATATCGGCATTCGTGCCTTGAAGTCGCACAATAATAGGCACAGCGATGTTACCCATATTTTTATAAGCATCAATAACACCTTGTGCTACTCGATCACAACGAACGATCCCGCCAAATATATTGATCAAAATGGCTTTTACGTTCGGGTCTTTCAAGATGATCTTGAAGGCTGCCTCTACTCTAGCTGCATCAGCTGTACCGCCAACATCCAAAAAGTTTGCTGGTTCACCACCTGCTTGTTTAATAAGGTCCATCGTAGCCATAGCCAATCCGGCACCATTTACCATACAACCCACATTACCATCAAGATCCACATAATTCAATCCTAAGGCACCAGCCTCAACTTCTATAGGATTCTCTTCTCGCAAGTCGCGCAAATCAACATAATCCTTATGTCTGAATAATGAATTGTCATCAATTGTCACTTTAGCATCAACTGCCATGATCTTACTATCACTTGTCTTTAAGACAGGATTAATTTCAAACAAAGATGAATCTGATTTTACGTAAGCCGTGTATAATGCCGTAACGAATTTTATCATTTCCTTGAAAGCCATCCCAGAGAGTCCTAGGTTAAAAGCTATTCGACGCGCTTGAAAAGGCAATAATCCTGTTGCAGGATCAATTTCCTCATGGAAAATCAAATGAGGTGTCTCTTCGGCAACCTTTTCAATATCCATTCCTCCTTCTGTAGAATACATAATCATATTCTTACCCGTTGACCTGTTCAGTAGGACTGACATATAATATTCATCGGGTTCACTATCTCCTGGATAATATACATCTTCGGTAATAAGTACTTGATGAACCTTCTTACCTTCAGCAGATGTTTGAGGCGTAATTAGGTTCATACCTATGATCTGACCAGCTATTTCCTCTACTTCTTTTAGATTTTTAGCAAGTTTAACACCACCTCCTTTTCCACGTCCACCTGCATGAACTTGAGCTTTGATAACATGCCATCCTGTTCCGGTTTCAGCCGTTAATTGCTTAGCGGCAGCCACAGCTTCCTGAGCACTCTTGGCTACAATACCTCTTTGGATACGCACGCCAAAACTACTTAATATTTCTTTACCTTGATATTCGTGTAAGTTCATTTTTCTCAATAGTTAGATGTACCACAAAAGTAATTATTGTTATCCGAATTAACCAATATTTTAATTATTGATTCTCTTACTTTTAATTTGATAATGAAGTCCCGTTATTTTTACGGATTTAATATAAAGCATCTAAAAAAAAGATAATAGCTTTGTCAAGAATTAAATAACTTTAATAATGGAAACAAAAACCCTATTGAATGTCGCCAAAGAGTTTGGCAGTCCGATTTATGTGTATGACTCTCAAAGGATCATATCCCAATATAAACGATTGACCTCTGCATTCAATAAGGTGAAACAGGTAAAGGTGAATTACGCTGTGAAAGCCCTATCAAATATTACAGTATTAAAGCTCATGAAGAGCCTTGGAGCTGGTTTAGACACTGTTTCAATTCAAGAAGTGAAGTTGGGTCTGGCTGCTGGATTCCAGGCTGAGGAAATAATATTTACACCAAATGGTGTATCGTTAGAAGAAATTGAAGAAGTGGCCTCTTTAGGGGCTCAAATAAATATTGACAATTTATCGATCCTAGAACAGTTCGGCACCAAACATCCGAATATTCCAGTGTGTATCCGAATCAATCCACATGTAATGGCTGGCGGAAATACAAATATCTCTGTTGGACATATAGACAGTAAATTCGGAATTTCCATACATCAGATTCCGCACATCTTGCGAATTGTTGAAAACACAGGAATGAAGATCAACGGAATACACATGCATACTGGGAGTGATATCTTGGATATCGATGTTTTCCTTTATGCTAGCGAAATTTTATTTGAAACGGCCAAGAACTTCAAGGAACTGGATTTTATAGATTTTGGCTCTGGGTTTAAAGTACCTTATAAAGAAGGTGACATAGAAACCAATATTGAAGAGTTTGGCGAGAAGCTAACATCACGTTTCAATGAATTTTGTAAGGACTATGGAAGAGATTTGACCTTAGCTTTTGAACCGGGAAAATTCTTGGTTAGTGAAGCCGGATATTTTCTAGCTAAGGTAAATGTTGTTAAGCAAACTACCTCAACAGTTTTTGCCCAGATCGATTCAGGTTTCAATCATTTAATAAGACCCATGTTATATGGATCGCAACATGAAATAATTAATTTATCCAACACAAAAGGAAAAGAACGTTTTTACTCAGTCGTGGGTTACATTTGCGAAACAGATACCTTCGCGAATAATAGGCGTATCAATGAAATAAGTGAAGGTGATATTCTGGCATTCAAGAATGCAGGAGCCTACTGTTTCAGCATGTCTAGCAATTATAATTCACGATGTCGCCCAGCTGAAGTAATGGTACATGAAGGTAAGTCACATCTAGTAAGAGAAAGAGAAACCTTTGAAGATATCTTAAGGAATCAAGTTGAGGTCGATCTATTCTCAACAAAATTGAAGGCCGTAAAAAAATAATTTAAAGTCATTCGTTATTAAAAGCATCTAGCTAAAAGTTAGGTGCTTTTTTTATCTTTAATAAAAACTAATCCATGAGATTCATTATTTCAGTATTGATTCTTCTTTGTTTTTGTTGTTCAAAGGAAGAGCCCACAAAAGACCCTTTGCTTCACGTTCTTAATTCTAAAAAAATTGAAATTAAACGCATTATGGATAGCATCGATATTCATGAAGTACAGATCAGATATACAGAGATCGTTAGAAAGGCAGATTCAATTATTTTCAAGGACCATGACTTTAAAATCAATGATAGCGTCTATTTCTATCCAGCCAGTAGTGTGAAATTTCCTGTGGCCCTTCTTGCTCTTGAAAAATTGAACATGGATCGTCTTTACTCCATCAATACCCCGTTTTATGTGGAAGGTGATAGTTCGAGTACCACATTCAAGAATGAGATCAATAAAATCTTTATAGTAAGTGATAATCAAGCCTATAATCGTTTATTCGAATTTCTAGGCAAAGATCAAATCAATACTAGACTGCATGAAAAAGGACTTAAACCATCGAGAATCTCACATCGATTATCCACTAACAACGCGTATGACCTTGAAACAAAAGCATTGATTTTTCATGAAAACGATTCTACTTTGAGTTATACGCAACCAATGAATAATGTTGCTATTGAAGAACTTCAACTCGAAAAAATAAAAAAAGGAATTGGATTTTATTCAGGTGATGAACTGATCAATGAACCATTTGACTTTTCACTGAAAAATCACCTTCCAATCTCTACACTTCACAATACCATGAAACGAATAATCTTCCCTAGTAAATTTAAAAATGAAGCACAGTTTCACTTGAGTGATGATGATAGGAAATTCTTATTAAACAGTATGAGTTCATTACCAAAAACATCTAATTATACATCTGATGAATATTATGACAGCTATGTAAAATTCTTCATGTTCGGTGACAATAAAGATCCTATTCCCGAGTATATAAAAATCTATAATAAAGTAGGATATGCTTATGGATTCCTAACAGATTGCGCGTACATCAAGGATGAGAAAAATAACATTGATTTCTTGGTCACAGCTACGATTCATGTCAATAAAAACGGTATTTTCAATGATGATGTCTATGAATATGAAGATATTGGCATTCCGTTCTTGGCAGAATTAGGAAGGCAACTGTACCACTATGAATTGACAAAAGAAAAGCAACATGTAAGAATTATAATGGAATAGTGGAGCCTGAAATTTCACTTAACGACACCGAAATTGATTTTAAGGACAATCATTTAGCAGGTTGGGTAATGGTTAAAATGTAATACTATCCAATTACCATACAAAAACCATAATTTCATCATATCTTCACCGAAATTTTATTTTTTTAATGAATTTCACCAATCCCTTAGTCTATGGTGTGCCTTTTTTTCTTGGATTAATTCTACTAGAACTAGCATACAGCAAACATCATAAAGAAAAAAAGAATCTATATAATTGGAAAGATCTAGCGGCAAGCTTGACCATGGGTTTTGGATCAGCAATCATTGCCCCGCTTATTAAAACAATTTCGGCCATTGTAATTTTTAACTTTATATATGAAGTATTCAATCCTGAAATTGATGGAATACGCACCAATATAATGGGTTGGAATTCCTTTGGTTATGCATGGTATATTTGGATAATATGTCAGTTACTTGATGATTTTAGTTACTATTGGTTTCATCGTCAAAATCATAAAGTTCGTTTTCTTTGGGCGGCTCATATTGTACATCATTCTTCAGACAACTTTAATTTAGGAACTGCGGTGAGAAATGGTTGGTTCACTATTTTATATAAACCGTTTTTTTATATGTGGATTCCTGCTCTTGGTTTTCCTCCCGAAATGGTTGTCGTTTGCTTGGGTATAGAGGCCTTGTGGCAATTTCAGTTACATACGGTCTTAATCCCTAAAATGGGAATTATTGAAAAGGTGTTCAATACACACACCATGCACCAAGTACATCACGCTCAAAACATAGAGTATATGGACAAAAACCATGGAGGATTCCTAAATATTTTCGACAAACTATTTGGTACATGGAAAGAACTTGATGACACAATAGATATAGAATATGGTGTAACTCACGCACCAAACTCATATAATCCATTGATTATACTTACGCATGAATACAGTGATATCTGGAAGGATATGAAAAAGTCTAAAAATTGGTATCATAAATTCATGTATGCTTTTGGAGCCCCTGGTTGGAGTCATGACGGAAGTACTCTTACGATAAAGGAGATGCAGAAACAGTATAAAAAGGAGCAAGCCCTGAATTTAAATCATAAGTCCCTATAGAAAGTCAAACCGTTTCTATAAGGGTCGTAAAAAGCGAATTCTCGTGTTCCCCATGCGGTTTCGCTAAGCGAGGTGTTTTTATGAAAAACCCCTTGTTCTTCAAATTCTGCAAATAAGGCCTCTATATTCTGTGAAACAATTCGGAGCATTGCTCTATCTGAAGCCTGCTCCCACTCTTTAGCAGGATACCATTGCAAGTGTATCTCTATCCCGTCGCGAATGACTCCTGCATAATATGGCTCTTTACTATCATCGGCAAAGGCAATCTTGAAGCCTAGTTTATTAACATAGAACTTTAATGCTTCAACAACATCCTTGACTGGTAATACTGGATGGATTTGATGTAAAATGCCTTTTTTCATAACTAATTGTAATTTTGAACTTAATTTTACTACTAATCTAAATGTAATAAAATTCAGTGTCATGAAACATTTTTTCACCATTCTTATGCTATCCATGAGTATTTTGACTTTTGCTCAAAGACCTTCCGCCAAATTCAATGGAAAATTCTTTGAGAACAATGGAGACAATATGCTATATGGAGGCGAACTCAATAGCGAGCATTTTGTTATTAATAACCTAGACCTAAAGCCAGAACAATTTCACTATGGCCTGGGAAGAGAGCGTTTCCCTGCTCTATTAGAGCCCAAATTTCAATCCTTGAAAGTCGCGAGTACAAAATGGACAGATGATGCACGCTTTTTAGTTGCACATAAAGGCAACGAGGTCAAGGCGTATTCAGTCAAGGATTTAACACGTCATGAAGTTGTAAATGACGTTATTGATGGTGAGCCTATATTTGCAGCATATTGTATTTTGGCAGATCTTGGAGCAATATACAAGCGAACTTACGGAGCACATACTTTTACTTTTGCGGTCAGTGGGTATACCTACTATGACCCGAAAATATGGAATGGTCTGGATGGATTTATACTTTGGGACCGAGAAACCGAAAGTCTTTGGTGGCCGCTGATCGATAAATCTGTTTCTGGATCTTTGAAAGGTGTAAAATTGAGAAAGCTAGAAGATTTATACTGGGAGGACACAAGCTTCAAAGACTTAAAAGAAAAATATCCGAATGCTCAAGTGCTCATTTCAAATCAAGATTTTGAACGCCCTATGTCTTGGGGGAAAATCAAGAATGTATCCGATGTAGTCAAGGAATTCTCTAACAAATAATTATTCCATTTTCTTTCCTCTCAATACACTCACTTTAGAGTCAAAAGGATTACCGGAAGAACGTCTGAGCAGAACCACCTGTCCGCAATGCCAAATAGCATCTGAAATTGGTCCATTTATCTCATTCCAAAAGGGATATTCAAAGGCGCCTTTACTATTCTTAAAAATCATCTTAAATTCGGTCAAATCTTTACAGGTCCGCAATATATCTGCAGCAGTCTTAATGTTCTCTAAAGTTTTCTTGCGTTTTTCTGTGAATGTAAGTTCTGGTTCTGCTTGACCTTCTATGTTAGGTTGCTTTAACGTAGCGTTCTTAATTACATTGGTCAATCCATAAATATGATCTAGTGTTGCAGCAGTCGTACGCGCATCTTCATTAGGCTTGAAAGCTAGATCTTCTTCCCTCAAACCTTCTGTCGCCCAGTAATATCGAAATCCTAACCCATCAACCATTCTTGCCGCGACAGTACCTGCCGTGTAAATTTCAGGATATTCAGGAATTTCATAATATGGTAGGTCTTCATCAACTTTATCTTGCGAATATGAATTGACAAAACAAGCCAAACCCAGTAATAGAAAAAAAGTTCTCATTGGTAACATCATTAAATATTATTGCATGAAGTTAGTTATTTACAGGTTACAAAAAATCCCTTCCAGATAGACCTGGAAGGAAGTAACGAAAAAAGCCAATTAACCAATTTGCCATCACCTCATTTGATTTAGTCATAACTTCTTTTTCATTGCACTATTCTAATTAATATTTTGCACCAATAAATGGCCTGAAATAAAAAAGAGCTCATTCAATAAAACCATAATTTCAAAAACAGGATTTAACGCGAGTTGTTTTACTGCAAGCCATGTAATTGATCATATCAAAAACAGGATTTACATAATAATCACAGGTAACCCTTATAAAAGTTTACTAGGGGGCAAATAAAACAATGATGAATTTAGGATGCCTTAAGTTGACTAAGATACTGGGTTGGTGTCTGGGATAATAGTTTCTTGAAAGATTTATTGAAGGTCACTTTATTGTTGAATCCAACTTCATAGGCGACTTCGATGATATTCAATGTATTATTAGCGTCACTTTTCAATATTTCCAATGCTTCATTGATCCGATAGGTATTTATCAATTCGAAGAAATTCATATTGAAATGTTCATTGATTACCTGTGATGTGTTATGCCTATTGGTCCCTAGTCTTTCAGAAAGTATTTCTAGGTTAATACTGTTGAGCTTATAGACCTTCTCATCATCTAATAAGTGTAATAGGTTATCTTTTAATTCGGTTGAATATGAAGGTGTCAATCTAGATTTCTTGTATTTGAATAAATTCACAGGATCTCCTAATAAAATTTCTCCTTTAAATACTTCTGGTTGCACATAAGAAATATAAGCCACATAGAAAACCAAACCTACCATCACCAATATTTGCAAATGCATTAATGAGGGATAGGCAATTATTTCGGTTATTATCCCAGCATATATGCCATAGGCGAGGATATAAGTAATAAAAATAGCAATTATATTTCTTTGCCATAAAATCTTATTCTTGCTCCTAGAGTCGCTACCATCAGTATATTTTTTATACATCTTAAAAATCAGGAATGCATATACTGAAAGTGAAATGATCTTTACTACTATAATAAAATTAGCGCCTGGTAATAAGAAATTATCCTGATTGAATATTATTTGAAATTTTTCTAATCCAGGTAGTAAATAATATGGTAATATGTAGAGTAATAATAACACTGAAGGAATTAAATGTAACCCATCTATCCATCTAAAATCATAATTGAAAATTGTTCTTTTGAAATAAAAGTACAATAGTGGTCCATATAGAAATGAAAATGTAGTGGATATGAACAATGCGTGTGGTAATTGGTATTGATAATTGGTCACATAAAGACTTAGATGCAATATAAAAAGTGAATGAAACAATATAAATAGGCCTATTAAAAGCGTACTCGTTCTATCCACGTCTCTTTTGAAATTTAGCACTAAAAAAATGAAAAACCCCAAAAAGCCTGCGAAAACATATAAAAGACTCAAGAAACTGAAACTTGTGGAATACTTGTCCTTAATTTTCATATAGGCTTGAGAATCCTTGATATTCTCAAAAAGATGATCATTAATAAAGGATAGATCCGATGTGGCACTTACATATTGCAAGATATAATCCGTAGCTTTTTCTGGTTGGTTATCCTTAGAAAATTCCACAGCCAATTCCTTAAGGTTTTGGATATGCTCGCTTTGTGAAAGGAAAGAATAGACCTTATCACTATGGGCAGTTTCAAATAGTTCCTTTTCAAGTGAATTACAACTCGAATATCCAAAGGAGGAAATAAGTACTAAAAAGAAGAAAAAGAAAGTGCCTCTTGGTTTTGCTATTTTTTGAATTAGCTCAATAACTAAGTATTTTTAACATACTTAAATATACGATTTGTTTTAGTATATGTTAAAATCGAAGTTAAACCCGATAAAAGTTTACTTTGAACGTTGAGCGAAAACTACTGTAACTGACTAGTTTTTAATATTTTGAGGAAGCTGAATTGGATTAACTCCATATTTATCATAAAGATAGACCAATGAAGTCATTGAAGCAGCTCCAAGTTCTAATTCGCGTTTATTTACGGCATCAAAAGTATCGTTCGCCGCATGATGATAATCAAAATAACGTTGTGAATCTGGGCGCAATCCCGCTAAAACATTACTGTCTTTTTTAAGAGGCCCTACATCAGCTCCACTACCCCCTTTTTCAAAATAATGTATTAAATAAGGTTTAAAAAGCTGTTTCCATCCCAAAACCTGATTAAAATTAGCGTCATTGCAATCAAACGAAAAACCGCGTGGCGTAAATCCTCCACTATCACTTTCTAAGGCAAATATGTGATTTTCTCCTTTTCGTTTTACTTCTGCTGCATATTTTCTAGCACCCCTCATTCCGTTCTCTTCATTCATGAACAAGACCACTCGGATACTCCTTTTTGGTTTAATGCCTGTTTCTTTTAATAATCTCAAGACATCCATCGATTGTACTATACCTGCACCATCATCATGCGAGCCATCACCCAAGTCCCAAGAATCTAAATGACCTCCCACAACGATATACTCATCAGGAAATTCACTACCCGTTATCTCACCGATAACATTATAGGACTGAACATCTTTAAGTTGCTGGCAAGACTGAGCGAAATAGAATTTTATCGAACGATCCAGTGTTAGCATATTACTCAGCAATTCAGCATGATTTGTACTAATGGCTGCTGCTGGTATTCGTTTATCGAGTGGTAATTCTCCGTAAGTCATGCTACCGGTATGCGGAAAATCATCCATTCTCAAATTCAAGGATCTGACGATAACGCCCACAGCACCCAATTTTGTTGCTTCTAAAGCTCCCAAATAACGTTGATTTGAACAGCCGCCGTAGGCACTGAATGTATTGATGAGTTCTTCTTCCATTTCTTGATTCAAAAATACGATCTTACCCTCCACGTCTTCTCTTTTTAGCATCTTAAGCGCATCTATACCATTAACTTCGATCAAATTAGCTTTCAACCCTCCAAAAGGAGTAGCCATAGACCCCCCTAATGCACAAATATTAACTAATGTGGTATTTCCAGGAGTAGTTTCAATATAGGCATACTCTGAAACTCCCCTCACCCATTTTGGCACCATAACAGGCTGTAACCATACTTTATCCAGACCAAGCTTCTCCAATTCCTCTTTGCCCCATTTAACAGCCTTCTCTGCATTCAGTGAACCGGAAAGTCGACCTCCTATTTGATTGGATAAGTAATCCAACCATTCATAACTCTTGCCATTACTAAGAGATGTTTTGTAAATTTTATCGATCTGTTCTTGATCAGCTTGGGCAATCAATGACGTTGAAATTAATAGTAATACTATAACTGAAAAGTATTTTGACATTCTATGCTTTTTTATTGTTCTTAAATATACCACTTATAACAAAAATGAGTCCAAATAGTTAATTAAAAAAGCCCTGAATAAACCAGGGCTTTTCGTCATCATTGCCAGTTAAAACTAAACTGTTACCACAACATAGTTTCGGCGATGCTTTTTATATACAACGCCTCGATACTTATAATATTTTCTCCCATTGATCTTCACTACTTTATATCCTGGAGGTAAACGTCTAATTGAAAGACCGTTAGGTGCTCCAACAACCAAATATTTTCCTCTAGTTCGATTATACCATACACCGTCAGAACAATAATAATTCGCTTTTTTATATACAATAACATTTGGTTTATGGCTTTTGGTGACTACTGCTCCCTTTTTTGGGTAAAATTTAAGGGCTATTTGAGCCGAACCCATTTTGAACGTAAAGAATGCAATCAATGTAATTAAAAAGATTCTTAAAATTTTCATGATGATATGTTTTAGGATTTATACACATCTATGACCTCTAGAATTCAAAATGGTTTAATCATTCATTTTGCAACTGCTCTTTATATAATTGGATATTGGCTTTAACTTCATCGTCCATTTCAGGTTCCTTTATGTCTGAATAATTAGATAATTCGTCCAACATGGTTTTGGCCACAATGTATCTAGCTGCAGGTTTATCGTCTGCAGGTACAATATACCATGGTGCATGACGCTTAGATGTCCTATTGATGGCATCTGCATAGCATTCTTGATATTCTTTCCATAGCTTTCTTTCCTTGAGATCCCCTGGAGAGAATTTCCAATTCTTCTCCTTTTTATCAAGTCTGCGTATCAATCTATTCTTTTGCTCGTCTTTTGAAAGATGTAAGAAAAACTTGAAAATGATAGTACCGTTATCGGCGAGGGTTTTTTCGAAAGCATTGATCTGTTCAAATCGTTTGTCCCAAAATTTTTCATTTACATCTTGAATAGTCCTGACATCTGGCAATAATTCACCTAGAATGTATCCCGGATGAACCCTTGTGACGAGAACGTTCTCATAATGCGTTCTATTAAATACACCAAACTTACCTCTTGCGGGAAGCGCTATATAATGTCTCCATAAATAATCATGCTTCCTCTCTAGTTCTGTTGGAACTTTAAAACTATGAACCACAACGCCTCTAGCATTGAAATCCTTGAACACTTCTCTAATCAAGCTATCTTTACCTGAGGTATCCATGCCTTGCAAGCAAACTAAAACTGCATATTTCCCATGAGCGTATAACGTATCCTGCAACTTACCGAGTCTTTTACGTTCTTTCCTTAGTTGTTTTTCTATTACATCTTCATTTGCTTCTAAATCTAGGAATGTAGGTACTTTATCCAGGTCAATTTTTGATATTGCCTTGAAGTCTTGAGTATTGATTGCTTTCATTTTCACGATTTAATTTTAATTATTTATAAATATACCGATTATCGATAAAATGCTGAAATAATAGTTTAAAAGTCCATTTTTTACTAGTTTAGCCATCCCTACTTATTAATTTAAACCCCAATGCTATGAAAAAAAATTACATTTTTTTCCTGTTTACCTTGTTGTATATATCTTCATATGCGCAAACACCATGTTCTGAAACGCAGCCTGATGTTGGTTATGCGTATTCACATGCCAAGACAGCTTACGAAGCGAATAATCTTACACAACTTAAAAGATTTGCAAGTCGTTCGTTAGAAGCATTTAAACGTGTTGAAAACACCCTTAAAAATTGCCAATGCCAGGATGCCTACTATGAAACTTTTGATGCCATAAGTGCGTTAGATAAAATAGCTAGTATCGATGTTTATGATGATGCTAGGTTCTTCATTAAAAGAGCAAGGGATCACGCTAAACAAGCAATTTCCGAATTGGAAATTTGCACCAAATGGAGCAGTGAGGATCATGCATTAGCCGAATTAGAGGATGAACAGCAAAAATTGGAAGCGCAACGTAAACTACTGCAACAAAAAGAAGAACGCATTAAAATGCAATTAGCTGATAAGGTGGAGAAAGAGAAGATGCTTAAGAAGGAAAAGCTTATTACGCAAAATGAAACTGCCTTGCACAATTCTATCGAATCTTTTAACCAATTATTAAGAGCCTGTGGATGCAATTCCGTTATTTCTCAGGTTGATATGGATAAAGACAATTTAGTTGTCAATTCTCTCGACGATATTAAAACGACCTATCTTAATAAAGTTAGGGAAGTGACATCGAGTTATATGTCCGCTTTGAATGTTTGTGATATCCGGTAAGGTTTAATCTAAAGTTATTTTATAAATTATGCAGCCATAAATTAATGATTGAATCATCGTTGATTTTATGGCTGTTCTTGTATTCCTTGCCCTTTTATTACAAGCAGAGAATCGCAGCGATACCAATTTTGTTACGAAAAGTGGTTACATCGTTTTATATCCAACAAGATTTTACACCGAACAACAACCCAGATATTCAAACTTACGTTGGTATGCTATTCAGATTATAATGACTTACTAGCAAATAATTTCACGTCACTTTCACTTACTTCACTTTCTCCAAGAATTATCAATCTTTCCACTACATTTCTTAATTCCCTAATATTCCCTGTCCAATCATAGTTTTGTAATAATTTGATGGCTTTAGAAGAAAATAATTTCTTTGCATTACCTTGCTCTGTAGCGATTTTATTCGAAAAATAATCGACTAAAAGCGGTATATCCTCTCTGCGTTCATTAAGGGATGGTACTTTAATTAATATGACCGCCAATCTGTGATAAAGATCTTCGCGGAATCTACCCTCTTCTATCTCCTTTTTAAGGTTCTTATTTGTTGCAGCGACAACTCTAACATCCACCTTAATATCTCTATCACTTCCTACACGTTGTACACGACTTTCTTGAAGTGCTCGAAGTACTTTTGCTTGAGCAGAAAGACTCATATCACCGATTTCATCCAAAAAAATTGTTCCGCGATTTGCGGCTTCAAACTTTCCTGCTCGATCCTTGTTGGCCGATGTGAAGGCTCCTTTTACATGACCGAACAATTCACTTTCAATCAACTCAGACGGTATGGCAGCACAGTTTACTTCAATCATTGGACCTTTGGCGCGTTCGCTCTTTTGATGCAACCAATGTGCAACCAGTTCCTTCCCTGTTCCGTTGGGACCTGTGATTAGAACCCTAGCATCTGTGCTAGCAACTTTTTCAATAATGTCCTTTATATGTGAAATGGCCTTGCTTTCACCTATCATTTCGTAGTTTTTACTGACTTTTTTCTTAAGTCTGGTATTTTCAACAACGAGTTCTTTTTTGTCTAATGCATTACGAACTGTGTTCAATAGCCTATTAAGGTCAGGTGGTTTGGATATATAATCAAAAGCTCCCAAACGCATAGTATTAACGGCAGTATCTAGATCACCATGTCCAGAAATCATAACCATTGGAATTTCAGGTTTGATTTTCTTTACGGCCTCGAGTACTTCTACACCATCCATTTTAGGCATTTTAATATCACAGAGTACCAGATCAAAATCATCTTTCTTTATCATTTCAACGCCGACCAATCCATCTTCAGCTTCATCTACTTGATACGTATCATTCTCTTCGGATAGAATCTTAACTAATACCCTTCTAATCGCTGCCTCGTCCTCTATTACTAATATTCTTGCCATCTATTTTATTTTTGAATTATATGTATATCCCTTTGTGGGAAAGGAATGGATATATTATTCTCTCGGAACAACTGATCTATTTTAAACCTTAGATCACTCTTAGGTATTGCAGCTTGAAAGCTATCATTAATTGAAACGATCAATTTGAAATTCAAGGAGCTATCTCCAAAATTTGTGAATAGCACCAAGGGCTGAGGGAACTTTAATACATCCTCATGCTCATCTGCTGCTTGAATAAGCAATTTTTTCACTAATTGCACATCACTGCCATAAGCCACTCCTACCTCAACGCTCTCCCGAGTTGTAGTACCATTTTGAGTCCAATTATATAAACTATTCGTTAGATATAAATGGTTCGGAATGACCAACACTTTATTATCGATGGTTACGGCTCTCGTCGTGCGCAGTTTCATTTCTTCAACCCGTCCTACCTTGCCATCAAGCTCAATGATATCTCCGACATGAACAGATTGATCCACTAATATGAACACCCCTGCAATAATGTCTTGGAACAAAGTCTGAAGCGCTAAACCAATACCGATCAAGAGAGCGGCTGACGCTGCAAAAACAGCTGTAACATTCACACCTACAGAATGTAAGGTTATCAAGAAAATAATCACAAATATCAGCCATCGAAAATAACCAAAGACAACATTGAATTTGCTTTTGTCATCTTTAGGAAGCTTTCTAGTGACAAGTCTAAATATAAGTCTCAAGAAAAGAGATGTCAAGAAAATTACAGTAATAATCACTATGATATCTTGTACCGAAATACTGATTCCTTCACTAAAATCGAAGTGTCGACCCAGAAATTCCCGGATCTTTTCCCAAACTGAACTCTCAGTAATTGTTTCTTCTATTTTTTTGAACTCTTGATTCATTTAATATTTCAACCATTTCATTAAGTCCTTATAAGTTGGTTTCTTACCGTACATCAAAATACCTACTCTGTATATTTTTGACGCAAACCATACGGTAAACGAAAAAGTCCCTATCAATAACAATAAAGATACTAATTGTTGCCAAATTGGTACTCCAAAAGGTATACGCATAAGCATTACCACAGGTGATGTAAATGGTATGAAAGAGAAAACTGTTGAAACCGTACCATGTGGGTCTTCAATCACCGTAAATACACCAACATATACAGCAAGTATTAAAGGCATTAAAATGGGCAACATGAATTGTTGTGTATCTGTTTCATTATCTACAGCCGCTCCAATTGCAGCGTATAAAGAGCTGTACAATAAATACCCGCCTATAAAGAACAGTACAAACATGATCAATAGGTTGGCTATTGGTAAACTCGCAAATTCAGTAAACAACATTTGTATTTTTGCATTCGCATTTGGATCACTCATGGCTTGTTCCATCATTTCTTGCTGTGGTGATTGAATTTGTGCCATATCTATACCAAAAATCGCGGAGATTATGGTCATGGCCACACCACCTAGAATAACCCATATCACGAATTGCGTAATACCAGCTAATGACGTCCCTATGATCTTGCCTAACATTAGCTGAACAGGTTTTACAGAAGAAATTATGATCTCAATGATCCTACTTGTTTTTTCTTCAATAACGCTACGCATGATCATATTGCCATATATGATAATAAACATGAATAGCAAATAACCTGCAATTCCCCCAAATGCCAACTTCATGACATTTCCTATTTTAGAAGAGGTCTCACCACTGAAACTTTCCTGTGCAATATCGATATCGGTCTTGGACGCTTTTATTTGATCCAAATCAACACCAACACTTTGCAATTTTAGATTTTCCAATCGTTTTTCTAACTTATTCTCTAAACTAGATATGATTGATAGAGATGGTGAATCTTCTGAGTAGAACTTAGTTTTCAGGTCATACACTTCGGTCGTATCATCTCCCTTTGAGATATGCAGCAACCCGTATTCTTCATTTTCCTTTACCTGTACTATGGCATCATCAAAAGAAATATCACTCAATATGTTATAGGTGGTATTCTCAGTATTTTCGAATAGATCCTGGACAATGCCCGATTCATCCAAAATACTGATTGTGCGTTGTTTATTGTTATTCAATTGCGACAAATAGGCAACAACGGCAATCAGGGCGATCATGATCAGGGGGCTGAGAACGGTCATGATCAAAAAGGACTTGTTCTTTACCTTCGTTAAATATTCGCGTTTTATAATTAATCCTAAATGATTCATATTAGTTGTTTTTTACAGCTTGAATGAATATATCGTTAGCACTCGGTATCAATTCCACAAAATGTGACACTTCAGCCTTATTAGTGAGATAAGAAAGTAATTGATTTGGCGAATCGTTTCCGTTTAATCTTATGTTGAGTTTCAATTCATCACCAACAGTTCTAAAATTGGCTGGAGTCACCTCAAATTTTTCTGCTAATTCTTGTTGGAGGGTGCTCTTATTCTCAGAATTCAAACCTACTTCATAAGTATTTGTCTTAAACTCTCTTTTAATGTCTATAAGTTTGCCATCCAATATCTTCTTGGATAGATTCAAAAGGGCGATATTATCGCAAAGCTCTTCTACAGATTCCATTCTGTGGGTAGAAAATATAACTGTTGCCCCTTCATTTCGAAGTCTTAGGATTTCATCTTTTATCAAGTTCGCATTTATAGGGTCAAAACCAGAAAAAGGCTCGTCAAAGATCAATAATTTCGGATTGTGAAGAACAGTAACCACAAATTGTATTTTTTGTGCCATTCCTTTCGAGAGTTCTTGGATTTTCTTATTCCACCAATCCCCTATTTCAAGGCGTTCAAACCAAAACTTTAAACGTTTTTTCGCTTCTGCATGACTCAGACCTTTTAATTGACCTAGATAAACGCATTGTTCTCCTACTTTCATGGACTTATATAAACCTCTTTCTTCAGGCAAATAACCTATGTCCTTAATATGATTTGCTCGCAAAGCCTCGCCATCCAGAGTTATAGTGCCGGTATCAGGCATGGTTATCTGATTAATAATGCGAATCAAAGTGGTCTTTCCTGCGCCATTTGGTCCTAATAAACCAAAAATACTGCCTTCTGGAACAGCTATTGAAACATTATTTAATGCGGTAAAATTTCCAAAATTTTTTGAAACAGAATCTGCTATTAGCAAATCTTTCATGTGGTTGATTTTTGATTTAGCAATAAGTCGGTAAAGATATTAAATGTTAGAAAAGAACCATTGATCTTAAGGCTTAATTAACTACTAGTTCCTATAAAAACAAAACCCACCCTCGATAAATCAAGGATGGGAAAAAATTGCTATGAAAAAGAAAAATTACCACTAATCTTAAATTAGTGATAAATCAAATATACTATAAATTCTCAAATAAAAGTTAAACAAAATAATTATTATTAAATTTTTCGAAAATGAAAAATCCCACTTAAAAAGTAGGATTCTAATATATAATATAATATTAATACTTCCCTTTAAGCATAGCGCCTTAAGAAAACATGTCTTTTACTTTCTCGAAAAATGACTTATCACCACTCGCGGGACTAGGCTCAAAGTTTTCATCCTCTCGCATGATTTCAAAGAACTCTTTCTGTGTTTTGTTTAAGGTTTTAGGCGTCCAAACATTTACATGCACCAGTAAATCTCCCTTACCATAACCATTAATGCTTGGTATCCCTTTACCACGCAAACGCAATATTTTACCTGATTGCACACCTGGCTCAATTTTGATGCGTACTTTACCTGTTACTGTATCTATTTCTTTCGAGGTACCTAATACGGCATCAGAAATACTTACATACATATCATAATGCAGATTATCTCCTTCACGCTGCAGGGTTGCATGATCTTTCTCTTCTATGGCGACCAATAGATCCCCGGCAATTCCATTTCCCGGAGCGTCATTACCCTTTCCCGTCACCTTAAGTTGCATACCATCTACAACACCAGCTGGAATTTTAATGGACACTGTTTCTTCTGATACTTTTAAACCTTGCGCATCTGCATCTGCTGGTTTTTTATCTATGGTTTGTCCTGCACCGCCACAAGTACTGCAAGGTGCTGATGTTTGCATACGACCAAGAATGGTGTTTTGTATCTTGGTTACTTGACCAGAACCATGGCATGTGGAACATGTATTATAGGTTGTACCTGGTGCTTGGACTTTACGTTTTACCTTGATTTTCTTTTCAACACCATTGGCTATTTCTTCTAGTGTTAACTTAACCCGAATGCGCAAATTACTTCCCTTGACACGGCGCTGACCACCAAACCCGCCACCAAATCCAGAGAATCCTCCGCTAAATGCACCACCAAATATATCGCCGAATTGGCTGAATATGTCTTCCATATTCATACCGCCTCCACCAAAACCACCAGCACCTTCAAATGCTGAATGACCGAACTGGTCGTAACGCTGTTTCTTTTCAGGATTACTTAAAACTTCATAGGCCTCTGCAGCCTTCTTGAATTTCTCTTCAGCGGATTTATCATCAGGATTCTTATCAGGATGATATTTAACTGCCATCTGACGATATGCCTTCTTGATTTCGCTGTCACTGGCTCCTTTACTTATTCCTAATAAGTCGTAATAATCTTCTTTTGCCATCTAATTCTTATTTACCAACAACAACTTTTGCGTGTCTTAATATTTTATCTCCAATGAAATACCCTTTCTCAACAACATCAAACACTTTTCCTTTCATCTTTTTATCAGGCGTTTCTATTTCGGTTAGCGCTTGATGAAAATCTGAATCAAAATCCTTTCCTTTACTATCCATTTCTTTCAATCCCTTCTGTTCTAAGGTAGTTAGTAGTTTTTGATAGATAAGCTCTACGCCTTTTCTTAATTCTTCAGCTTCCTTGTCGTCTTCAATATGACTTAAAGCGCGTTCAAAATCATCTAGTACAGGGAGAATACTCAGCATTACAGAGCTTCCAGCTGTTTCTATAAGATCTAGTCTTTCACGAGCAGTTCGTTTCTTGTAGTTCTCGAATTCAGCAAAAAGTCTTAAGAATTTATCCTTTTCCTTGGCTAATTCTTCAGCAAGCTTTTCTTCTTTCGACACATCCTCCACTACTTGTGTTTCTTGCGCTTCTTTTACTTGGCTATTCATTTCCTCTTCGTTAATATCTTCGTTTTTGTTTTTCGTGCTCATTTGATATCTGTTATTTCTAGCTTTTTTAGAAGCGCAAAAGTACTGCCATTAATGCAAAAATGTCAAAATGTCATAAATATTTTTTAATATATTTTTAATATATAACTCTTTGGTATTGACTATTTTTGCGCTTTAACCAAAAAACACTATAAAATGAAAAAACAAATCTCTAAGATCTTAATGATTGTAGCAATAGGTTTCGCCGTTGTTGCCTGTAAGGATAAAGCTAAAGAAGCAAATACCAGTGAAGCCGAAGCAGCAGCAGTAGCGGCAAGTTCTTCAGACAAATATTTGGCCAATGTAGGCGAATCCACTATTGAGTGGAAAGGATTCAAACCAACAGGAACCCATACTGGAACCATTGCTATTGAAAGTGGTTTATTTACGACTAGTGATGGAAGTATTCAAAGCGGGACGTTCTTGATCGATATGACATCCATTGCCAACACAGATATGCCAGTAGAAGCTGAAGGAAATGCAAAAATAGTTGGTCATTTAAAAAGCGCAGATTTCTTTGATGTTGAGAAATTTCCATCAGCCGCTTTTGAAATAACTGGATTAAAGGATAATGTACTTTCTGGGAATTTGACGATTAAAGGAACTAAGAATAATATTTCCTTTCCAGTGACAGTCGCTAATGATGGGGATAACATGACCCTGGCTAGTGAGGCATTTACTATTGACCGTTCTAAATGGAATGTACAATATGGCTCAAAATCTTTCTTCGATAATCTTGGTGATAAGTTCATCAACGATGATATTGAATTGAAGATTACCATAAAAGCGAAAAAAAGTTAAGTGCTAATACAGTTCGCAAATCAAAGAAAGCCACTATTATAGTGGCTTTCTTACTTTAATAAGTCTTCTATGGCAGGTTCCAAATGATGAAATTCAAAAGAATAACCTAGACTCTCGATTTTTTTAGAGCTAACCCTTTGACTTGAGAATAAGATCACGTGCATATCACCGAGGATCTGTTTCATGAGAAACCTTGGAAGATTAGGTAATATAATTGGGCGTTTCAATACTCTAGCAATGGTTCGGGTAAATTCCTTGTTGGTCACGGGATTAGGTGCCACTCCATTAACAACACCACTTATTTTATTTTTCATGACATACATGAAAATGGCAACTAAATCATCAACATGAATCCATGATTGCCATTGATTTCCTGACCCCAAAGCAGCACCTGCACCAAATTTTATAGGCTTGGCAATTTCTTGCAATGCACCTCCTTTGTCTGACAAAACCAAACCTATCCTGATTTTACAAACATTAAGGCCAACATGTTCAAATGCATCGATGGCATTTTCCCATTGAGAAACCACATTTCCTAAATATGATCCGTTTAGTTCGTGACTGTCCTCTTCGTAATAATTAGTCATTGAACTTTGATATATACCGATGGCACTGGCAGAGATCATCTGTTTGACCTTATGGTCATTCTCTTTTAAGGTCTTTAAAAGTAGTTGAGCAGATTGTATGCGGCTTGATAATATTTCTTTTTTGTGTGTTTCCGTCCATCGCTGGGCAACAGATGCTCCGACGAGGTTGATTATAGCATCTACATCATTGATACAATTAATATCGATTTCCCCTTTTTTCGGATTCCAGTAAAAGCCCTGGTAATTATCGGTCTTCTCGATTTTTTGTTTACTAGTAGTCAAGTAATTTACAGATATAGCATTGTCATGGCATAAAGACACAATTTCTTTACCAATCAATCCTGTAGCGCCTGTAATGAGCACCTTCATAGTTCGCAATTTTATACAAAGTTAGGGATTGCTTAGTGTGTATTTTAGCACTTTAAGTAAGGTTTAACATCCCCTTTGGCCTTCGGACATTTCCCCAAAGGGAAAAAATCCATGAGGTACATCTCTAAAGTAATAGAGTCGTTCAATGTTATGGGCCAACTTTTGGGAAAAAATCATTTGAGATACATCTCTAATGTTTCGTGGCTCTCAACATTTAGCTCTTACTCATTATTATTCAAGAATCGTTGAATGTTAGGCACCAACTTTTGGAAAAAATCATTTGAGATACATCTCTAATGCTTCGTGGCCCTCAACATTTCACGTTTCCCTGGTGGCCCAGGAAGGCGCTCAACAGTAAATCCAACCGCTTGCATGGCCCGACGTACACTACCTTTTGCAGCATAGGTCACCAATATACCTTTAGGTTTTATAGCCTCATACATTTTTTGAAAAATGGCTTCGGTCCACAATTCCGGTTGCACTCTAGCTCCAAAGGCATCAAAATAGATTAAATTAAATCGATTTTTATCACTTATATCAGAGAAGAATTGCCTGCGTTTTTTCAGGCTGAAATTCTCAGTAATCTCATGCCTCTCTTCCCAAGAGGTTTCATGAAGCAATTGGAAAGATTCTTTGAAATTTTTATCTGAAAGTTGCTCAGTATAATTAAGCTTCTCGATCTCTTCTTCAGACACCGGATACGCCTCTACTCCAGTATAATCGATCTTCAATTGAAGTTTCTCAGCTTCATGTAGGGTAATAATGGCATTCAAACCAGTGCCAAAACCAATCTCAAGGATTGATACATAGGTTGGCTTAAAGGAGTTATGTACATGCTCCAATCCATGCTTTATGAACACATGATAGGCTTCTTGTATCGCACCGTGTTTTGAATGGTAATGCTCCTCCCATTCTGGAAGATAGATGGTCTTGGAACCATCAGCCGTGGTAATGATCTTGCGCTTCAAATTATTGCTTCAGCAATACACCATCTGCTTCAAAAGAATAGGTTTTCTTCACCTCAGTAATGGCAGCGATCTCTTCTTCACTCTTTCCCGCATCCTCCGCATAATGCCTCTGTTCTTCAACAGACATTTCATTCACAAAGGCTTTACCATTAATGATCACTTCTTTACCGTCTATATCTTTTGGCACGAAGAATCCATAATCCTTGAATTTCACCATCACCTGGTTACCGTCTTCTAGATTTAGTTTCATCCAGCACCCCTTCGATTTACAGACTTCATCAACTTTAGCAACCATTTTAGAGTTCACACTATCTCCAACGGTCATGCTCTTATAATGTTCAGCCATTCGCTCTGCAGGTAGCGCATCATCGGCGATGATCTCCTTACCAAAAGATTCATAAGCAGCTATTTCTTTAGGTGTTTCGGCTTTGTCTTTACATGAAAATGCAATCAAACTTATGGTGGTGATCGCGAGTATCAATCGTTTCATTTTATTATGATTTAAAGGTTCATTTTATAACTACAAAGATACCATCTTTTTTAAACATTGATTTCATTTTTTATGCGCCATTTATTGCATAAATTTGTGCCAGAATCAATTGCGATTATATGAAAAGTGACACCACTATGCAAATAAATATCACTCGGACAGAGAAAAGTAAAATAGACCATGTCGACTTCAACGATTTGAAATTCGGGCAAGTCTTTTCCGACCATATGTTGGTATGCGATTATGAGAACGGCGAATGGGGATCTCCAGAAGTCGTTCCTTATCAGCCTATCAGTTTAAATCCTTCTGCAAAAATATTTCATTACGGACAATCCGTCTTTGAAGGTATGAAAGCCTATAAGGACGCAGAAAATAACATACTATTATTTCGTCCACTTGACAATTGTAAAAGACTTAACATTTCGTCTAAAAGACTCGCCATTCCAGAATTACCAGAATCTTATTTCATGGATGGGCTGACTGAGCTCCTGAAAATTGAAAAAGATTGGATTCCGACATCTGAAGGCAGTGCCCTCTATATTAGGCCATTTATCTTTGCCACAGGAGAAGGATTTCATGCCTCACCGGCTGATGCGTATAAGTTCATTATCGCATGTGCGCCTTCAGGTCCTTATTTTTCGGGTAAGGTAAAAGTCCTTATTGAAGAAAAGTACTCACGTTCGGCTAATGGTGGTGTAGGTTTCGCTAAAGCTGGAGGTAATTATGCAGGGCAATTCTATCCGACTCAACTTGCCAAGGAAAAAGGCTATGACCAAGTGATATGGACGGATGATAATACACACGAATATATTGAAGAGGCTGGTGCCATGAATATTTTCATAAGAATCAACGACACTTTGGTGACTGTTCCTACCAGTGATCGCATCTTAGATGGTATTACGCGTAAAAGCATTTTGGAAATCGCAAAAGATGAAGGCATTGATGTTGAAATCAGGAAACTGAAAGTGAGTGAATTGATAGAAGCCTCAAAAAATGGAAGTCTGAAAGAAATGTTTGGTACCGGAACAGCGGCGGTGATCTCACCGATATCTGGTTTCGGATTCAAGGGTGAAGATTTTGATCTGCCATTTGTTGAGAACACCTATGCAGACCGATTGAAAAAACGCATTACGGATATCCAAACTAACAAAGCCGACGACCCTTATGGATGGAGAGTTGTAGTTTAGCTGTTAGCCTAAATTATTTTTCTAGGATTTCAGCGATGTGTGGCTTGAAATAGTTTGGGCCTTTCAAGACCTTTCCATCTTCTCGGTAAATAGGTTCTCCATCGGCCCCTAACTTACTCATATTACTGCGTTGTATCTCATTGAAGACTTCTTCTATCTTGTCTTGCAAACCATGTTCTATAATAGTTCCACACAATATATACAGCATATCGCCCAACGCATCGGCTACCTCAACAAGGTCATTATCGTTGGCCGCTTCCAAATACTCCTCGTTTTCCTCACGCATTAATTTATAACGGAGCATATTTTTGTTAATGCCCAGATCCGCTTTCGGACTTTCAAGATAATCCAGTTTAAATGCTTTATGGAATTCGGTGACGGCAGCAATCTTGTTTTTCATGTTTGGTGTACTTGTCGTGATTGATTATTTTCGCTAAAAATAACCAATGTTCAGCACAGGTCAATTAATTTTCGGGGGATTATTTTTCATTGTATTCGTTGTAATCCTCTACTTCATGTACCGCAAAGACCTGAAACTTCATAAACAGTATTATAAAGGCACGATATGGGTGCTGGTTGCTTTTGTTGCTTTCATATTGATGTTGGTGGCGGTAAAACATTTCTCTCTTTAAACTCCGTATTGTTGAGTTAACAAGAATTTGCTTAACTTAATGCTTAATATACCTATTACTGGGTATTTTTTTGTGTCTCCTTTTTGGGGACATTTGAGCTATTAATCAATTAAACTAATTATTCATGCCTTTAGCAGTACATCCTGACGAAAAACCTAAAAAGAAGATTGATCTAAAAAATAAGGATAGTGCATCAACTCGTGATTTTGATTATAATGCCAAAG
>RCND010000358.1_pt1 | contig 33656 bp, 28 predicted proteins | sample 2041351 | NCBI WGS metagenome assembly RCND01 (sample SAMN09708230, study PRJNA481090) | Marine sediment metagenome, whole genome shotgun sequencing project. | biome: marine sediment; feature: ocean; material: sediment; isolation source: Sewage treatment plant 12B marine sediment (STP12B) ... | reverse complement strand
TACAGTAGGTTCCTTGCTAGGTTTCATCTCACCAGACTACATTAAAAAAATACAGGTGCCACAGGATGATGCTCGGTTAAACTCACAGTTTATTACCTATGATTCTCCAAAAGGCGGAGGCACCATAAAAGGCTTGCTTTCCAAACCAGCAGATAGTACTGAAAAACTTCCAGGGATTATCGTTGTTCATGAAAACCGAGGTTTAAACCCACACATCCAAGATGTTGGAAGACGCGCAGCTCTGGCTGGTTTTATTTCCTTAGCACCGGATGCGTTAACTCCTTTGGGAGGCTATCCCGGCACGGATGACGAAGGACGCGAATTACAACGTAAACGTGATCGCAATGAAATGCTGGAAGACTTTATAGCAGCTTTTGAGCACTTAAAAAATCATCCTGATTGCACCGGAAACGTTGGTGTGGTTGGTTTCTGTTTTGGCGGATGGATCTCCAATATGATGGCCATAAAAGTACCTGATTTAAAAGCTTCTGTTCCATTTTATGGCGGACAACCCACAGAAAACATTGCTGATATAAAAGCGCCGTTACTACTGCAATTTGGTGAACTGGACAAACGTGTTAACGAAGGCTGGCCAGCATATGAGGAAGCCTTAAAAAAACATGGTAAAGAATATACTGCCTATATCTATGAAAATGCGAACCATGGCTTTCATAACGATACCACACCAAGATATGACCGCGAGGCTGCCGAATTGGCTTGGAAACGCACCATCGACTTTTTTAAAGAAAAATTGGGGTAGTAATCTGGGTACTGCCCCAATATTATTATATTATCGTATAATCTAAATCAATCAAAACCAAATTGGCTTAGGCCTTCATGACTAATTTTTATGGCCTCTAAAGGTTTTAGACCGTCAAAGGTCATATCCTGTTCAACCATATAATATAGCATGCCAGATTTTTCCTTTTCAGCAAGGATTCTTGAAAAATCTATAGTACCCTTTCCAACAGGTGAAAACCTACCCTGTTCGTCCATATCCTTTACATGCCATATTTTAAAACGCCCTGGGTACTTTTCAAAATATACCAACGGATCCGCCCCAGCTTTGGTAACCCAAAAGAGGTCCATTTGAAAATTCACTAGTTCCGGATTACAATTTTCCAATAAATAATCTATGGGTATAATACCGTCTGCATTTTTCTTAAATTCAAAATCATGATTGTGGTACAACAACTCAAGTCCAGCAGCTTTGGTTCGCTCCCAAGGTATCCAATATACCAGCCAAGTTCTTTGCGCCTCCTGTCATGCTCATCGCCCTCGTTGTCTGGTCAACTTTAAACAGACCCATGGGAGGAACCGGAACTACAAAATATTCAAATCCACCAGCTTTTACATTCGCCATCATGGTGTCTGCATTTTCTAGAGTAACAGTACCCTGATGTGTGCTTATAGGTTTAAGATTTAACTCATTTAGTAAAGTCTTAAAGGCTTCAGGAGTCATATTATAAAACTTTCCATTATCATATCCGGCCGCTTCTATGTATTTATACCCAGCAGCAGCAGCAGCTTTTAGGGTCTCTTTAGCGTTTACACCCATATCATTTCGCAATGTGTAGAGTGCTAGCCCACCAAAACTTGCATCTTTGACTTCCTTAGCACTCATGCCACCTTCTGTTTTCTCCTTGGTGGCATTATCCTTTCCAGAACTATTTTTACAGGATATGTTTCCTAGTATAAAAAACACAATGAATAAGGTGGCTAAAGATATTTTGCTCTGTACTTTTTTCATTTTACTTTATTATTTTACTTTTTGATATTAGCATAAAAATAAGGAATTAAATGCTCTTCTATCAAAGACTTTTTTAGCCATTAATTTATTGATTTCCCTTATCGACTTTACTTACACAATTCTAGATGCAAAATAATTAATCATATTGATTGGATACATGTCAATTAAAATAGATTTACCTACTTATTATTTCCGGTTACTTCAGTCCCCTTGCTGATATTTAGGCTAAAAATAGTTTGAAATTAATATCAACTTTTTTTCCTGATAAAAGAATTCACACACAAGCAATTAATATGTTTCATATAACATTCTAAGAAAGTGTTTACAATAGTTAAAATCATGAGCTCACAGCGATTTTTTCCTATTAACATTTCTTTAAGGTCGTTGGCGACACAACTCTTGTCGTTCAAAGAAAACTTATGTTTATCTGCAAAAAAAATTAGATTTTTACAGGGCTAACAAGAACCAGAAAATTTAAGAACCAGATGTTAAGACATTTATTCCTCATTACGAGTCTCTTTTTAATTTTTACAACCACCGTTTTTGCCCAACGAGAGGTTTTCATTACCGGTACGGTAATGGACCAAGAAACCAACGAACCACTAGAATATGCAACCTTAGTTGTGCAAAGTGTTGAAAATCCGGAAAAAGTGACTGGAGGGATTACGGATATAAACGGGAAATTCAAAGTAGGAACCGCACCTGGCAACTATAATCTTCGGGTAGAATATATTTCCTATAAATCGTATATACTTAACAATCAAGATGTATCGAAATCGATGGATTTAGGAACCGTTCGCCTATCTATTGACGCCCAACAACTGGAAGCGGTAGAAGTTGTAGGAGAAAAGACGACCGTAGAAGTGCGACTGGATAAGAAGATTTATAATGTTGGTAAAGATCTTACCAATAGCGGCGCTACCATAAGTGATGCTTTAGATAATATACCATCAGTAACCGTTGATGTTGATGGTGCGGTAGCATTACGGGGAAATGGGAATGTACGAATTCTGATCAACGGTAGGCCTTCTGCTTTAGCAGGTTTTGGCTCTACGGATGCGCTACGTCAACTACCGGCCGATGCTATAGAAAAGGTAGAGGTGATTACGAGTCCATCAGCGCGCTATGACGCCGAGGGTACAGCAGGTATATTAAATATCGTTTTAAAGAAAGAAAAAACCCGTGGTTTTAATGGTACAATTAACAGTACCGTTGGTTATCCCAACGCAGCTTCTTTCACATCCAATCTTAATTTGAGAAAAGAAAAGTACAATCTCTTTAGCACCTTAGGGTACTCCTTTAGAGAGCCCCCAGGAAATGGATTTTTTGATAATAGTTACCAGAGTGGTGCTTTTGATAGAATTATCGAAGACCGCGATATCAATAGAAAGAACAGCGGTTTCAATTTAAACTTAGGTATTGAATATTTCTTAACAGAAACCTCCTCGTTGACCGCGAGTGCGTTTGGTAGAACCAACAATGGTGAAGATATTACAGATAACACGACCACTAGATTCGTTGGAACAGAAATTGATAGTCGAACACTACGTGTGGAGGATGAGCAAGAAGAAGAAAAAAGTGCACAATTCTCACTAAACTACAACAATAATTTTAACACGGAAGGGCATAAACTAACCGCAGATTTACAGCTATCATATAACGAAGAGCTAAAACCGATAACTATACTAGAAAATAACACCTTTCCTAACACGAATCTTATTGCAAACGAAAATATACGAGAATTAGAATTTCAAAACGAATATTTGGCTCAAGTAGATTATGTACTTCCTATGGGCGATGCCCAATTTGAGGCAGGGTACCGAGGTAGTTGGGAACAATCGGATACTGACTTTAGTCTTGAAGAATTTGATTTAGATTCTGGCATATTTGTTCCGAATTTAGGGCTAACAAACCGATTTTTATTCAATCAGAACGTGAATTCATTTTATTCCCAATATGGAAATAAGTTTGGCGCTTTTTCATTCTTAGCCGGGCTTCGATTAGAAAACACTCAGCTTAAGGGTACCGTTAGTGGCGTAGACCTAGCTACATTGCAGGAAGCCATTGGTGAGGGAATAGATCTTGATTTTGACAAGAATTATTTGGGACTCTTCCCTACGGTAAACTTAATCTACGAGCTTGCAGAAAATGAAAACTTAACACTAGGGTATAACCGCCGTATTAATAGACCTAGAGGTTATTTTATTAACCCATTTCCCTCTAGATCTAGCCGAACAAATATATTTCAAGGGAATCCAGATTTAGACCCTGCCTTTGCAAATGCTTTTGATTTAGGGTATCTGAAGCGTTGGGAAAAATTGACCTTAACCTCTTCAGTTTATTATCAAAAGGAAACCAATTCGTTTGAAAGGGTACAGGAGGAAACAGGAGAAGAAACAGTAGATGGCATCGTTATCATACGCTCTATACCTATTAACCTGTCTACCAACGAGCGCGTAGGTGCCGAATTAGGATTGTTGTACAACCCTACCAAATGGCTTCGATTAAACGGAAGTTTCAATTTCTTTCAATTTAACTCCGAAGGAGAGTTCAATGGTGTTGATTTTGGCGCGAAAAACACAAGCTGGTTTTCCAGATTCAGTTCCAAGGTAACCTTGCCGGGGAAAATAGACTGGCAAACCAATGCCTTCTATCGTGGCCCTAGAGAAAATGCCCAAACTAAAAATAAAGGTATATTCTCCTTGAATTTAGCATTCAGTAAAGATATTCTTAAAGATAAAGGAACACTGGGATTAAGTGTAAGTGATCTACTAAATTCAAGAAAAAGAATGTCGTTGACGCAGACGCCATTTTTTACCTCAGAAAGTGAGTTTCAGTGGCGTGAACGCCAAATAACGCTTTCTTTTGTCTACCGTATAAATCAGAAGAAAAAGCGTGGTGAACGAAGACAGCGCGGTGGTGATGACGATGATGGCGAGTATTAAATAATATTGGTCAAAAATCAGTTAATCTTGAATTCAAAATGGTTTTTTGATGCTTATTACATATTGTGATAACTCAAAAAAACCAATTACCATTGAAAAAATACTCGGTATACGCTGTGATAAAAAATATGGTAAAGTTTGTATTTCTTAAGGCCTACCCAACAAAACAATGGTATTTCTTGCCTCATAATAGGCATATATAGTGGTTATAACTGAATAGCCATAAAAACTATGTGAAGTTTGCTGATTACCTAAATTTTTACCTAAGCATCTCATCGTAGGCAGTTTAAGTTAGCACTCGCAATACTAGCAGCTACTTTTCTTTAAGATAGTTAATAATCATCCTCAACAAACTTTTTTTAAAGTAGTACTTTTCTTACTTTTATATTGGCTTAAACTACTATTGAACTAAGACTAGATTGTGAACTTTACAAATACCATACTCATTGATGATGATCCGGTAATCAGATTTAGCATTAAAAAAATGATTACCGAACATTTATGCCATGAACAGTTTAGCTCATTTGCTTCAGGTTACGATGCAATAGACTATTTGCATAATTTTAGCTGTACCGATGATGAAAACTGTAAAATTTTAGTCTTGCTTGATTTTCATGCCAGTACTAACAGGAACGGAATTCCTAAAACTGTTCGAGAAACAACTAATGGAGAAAAAAGACATCATCAGTATTCATGTTTTATCTGCTACTACTGGTATAAAAGAAAAAAAGGCTGTCTTACGGAATACATTGGTCGATGGTTTTATTAGTAAACCTGTAACCACAGAAGAGCTTAGGATGTTGTTTAATAGTTGATAAACTACATGGATAAAACCCTAGGAAACATTAAATTTCAAAGCATAAAATAATTAGGCTTAAACGTACTGCACGTACTTAAGCCTTATTTCGTTAAACAGACACCCATTGGCCTACTTAAATAAGTTTCTATTCAAATACTTATTTAGAAACTAACTCCTCATGGTTTCTAATTTTACACTCCCAATCCCAAGCAGTTTTCATGGCGTCATCCAAATTAGTTTCTGCTGTCCAGCCAAGAATAGTATTTGCTTTTGAGGTATCCGCATAGGCCATGGTTACATCTCCAGGTCGCCTATCTACTATTTTATAATTGAGCTTGTTACCAGAAACCCGTTCATAACTTCTAATAACCTCCAATACAGAACTACCCGTACCGGTACCAAGATTAAAGACTTCAAAATTAGCCTCATTCTTGTCTTCTAACAATCGTTTTAAGGCAACCACATGGGCTTTCGCCAAATCAGCTACATGAATATAATCACGTATACAGGTACCGTCCTTTGTATCATAATCTTCTCCAAAAACGCTTAAGCAATCTCTTAGACCAACACCTGTTTGGGTAATATAAGGCACCAAATTCTGTGGTACTCCCAAGGGTAATTCTCCTATCTCGGAAGAAGAATGTGCACCCATAGGGTTAAAATAACGCAAAGCAATCGCATTAATATCAGGATGTACTTTACATACATCTTGTAAAATTTCTTCACCAATCTGTTTTGTATTTCCATAAGGCGACTCCGCAGGTTTTATCGGGGAATCCTCCGTGATGGGTACAATATCCGCTTGCCCGTAAACCGTACAGGAGGAACTAAATATGAAATTCGATTTTCCCCTATTGGTAAGCTCTTGTAGTAAATACACCAGACTGCTTACATTATTTTCGTAATAAGCCAAAGGGTTAGCTACGCTCTCCCCTACTGCCTTATACGCTGCAAAATGTATTACACCCTGGATATCATTATATTTTTGGAAGAATCCGGCTACTTGCGACTTGTCCCGAAGGTCTAATTTCTCAAAATTAACTTCTTTATCAGTTATCTTTTTTATACCTTCTAAAACTTCTTCGGACGAGTTGCACAAATTATCGATAATTACTACATCAAAACCTTGATTTTGTAATTCAACCACCGTGTGCGACCCTATAAAACCGAGACCACCTGTTACTACTATTTTCATACTATTTATTTTAACTATTAAATCGTACCATTAGGTATACTTGTTCGAAGACTTGCACCAAGAACCTTGATTTAATAAGGGTTTATTTTATACTTATACGCTTTTGCCTATTGTAAATCATTATTTTTCATAGCCTGATGAAGGCTATCGCGCCAATGTGGAATCTGTACATTAAAACTGGCTTTCACTCTGGCCTTGTCCATAACACTATAACTAGGGCGTTTTGCCGGCAACGGATACTCCGCAGTCCTAATTGGTTTTAAGGCGATATGTATATCGGCTTCTTCAAATATGGCTTTGGCAAAATCGTACCAACTTGCAACGCCTTCATTGCTATAGTGATATATGCCAAAGACATCCGTATTTTTTTGTATCAATTCTAGAATAAATCGAGCTAAATCAACTGCATATGTGGGGCTCCCAATTTGGTCAAAAACAACGGAAAGACTATCTCTTTCCCTGCCAAATCTGAGCATGGACTTCATGAAATTATTGCCAAACTCTGAGTATAACCACGACGTCCTTATGATGTAATAATCGGACAAATGCTTAGTGATTTCTTGTTCTCCTCTATATTTAGATAACCCATAGGCACTTATAGGTGCTGGCGTATCAAATTCAGTATAGGGTAGACCCTGTTTTCCGGAAAAGACAAAATCAGTGGAAATCTGTATGAGTTTAGTTTGATTCTCCTTACATGCTACAGCCAAATTTTTGACACCAAGACCATTTATTGCATTGGCCTGCGCAAAATGTTCCTCCGCTGCATCTACATTAGTATACGCAGCACAATTTATGCAATAGTCGTAATTGTTACTTCTAAAATTTTCCGAAACGGCTTCTGCATCTGTAATATTCAATTGTGCAGATGTGCAATAGGTAAAAGAAATAAGCCCTTCACTTTTCGCAATAGATTTTATGGCAGAACCTAATTGTCCGTTTGCACCGGTAACCAAGACTTTAATCATACACTTAGAAATTATAGGGCTGTTTTTTCTTTTTGATTGAAAAAGGGAAGTAAAATATCCTTTTCAGAGATGATAAGTTCACTATCTGGTAGTTTCCAATCTATAGCAAATTCAGGATCATCATATCGGATACCCGCCTCCGATTCTTTATGGTATAAATTATCACATTTATAGAAAAAGGTAGCCGAATCGCTTAATGTTAGAAACCCATGGGCGCATCCCCTAGGAATAAAAACTTGTTTTTTATTCTCTTGGGAAAGGGTGGTTATAAATACACTTTTATACGTGGTTTTATCTTTTCGGAGATCTACAACTACATCCAACACTTCCCCTTCCAATACCCGAACTAACTTTGCTTGAGCAAATGTTCCTTTTTGATAATGCAATCCCCTTAGCACCCCTTTTGAGGATTTGGATTGGTTATCCTGAACAAAATTTATCGCAGTGCCAATAATACCCTCAAACTTTTGTTGATTAAAGCTTTCAAAAAAATAACCTCTCTTATCTGCAAATATATTGGGCTCTAGAACATAACACCCTTCTATCGTTGTAGCTTCTACTTTCATAATCTACCTTAGTTCCATTAATTTGTTACTGTAGCCGCTCTTGATAAAGGGCTCTGTAAGTTTTTTAAACTGACTTTTGGTGATATAGCCCATTCTATAGGCAGCGGATTCAATAGCTCCAATTTTTAAACCTTGCCTTTCCTCTATTACCTGTACAAACTGTGAGGCTTGCATTAGGGAGTTAAACGTACCTGTATCCAACCAGGCAGTCCCTGGATCTAATATACTCACTTTTAACTTTCCGCGTTCCAAATACGTTTTGTTTACATCAGTTATTTCAATTTCACCTCTGGCACTTGGCTTAGTATTCTTGGCAATTTCTACCACATCATTATCATAAAAATAGATACCCGGAACCGCATAATTCGATTTTGGCTTTAAAGGTTTCTCTTCTATGGAAATCACATTATAATCATCATCAAAATCGACCACGCCGTAACGTTCTGGGTCATTTACATGATAGGCATAAATAATAGCCCCATCTGGTTCATTATTCGCTTGAAGCATTTTTTCTAATCCTGAGCCGTAAAAAATGTTATCACCTAAGATAAGTGCAACTTTTTCTTTTCCAATAAAATCCTCCCCTATAATAAAAGCCTCGGCTAACCCATTAGGTTCCTCCTGTACGGCGTATTGAAAAATACAGCCATACTTTCTTCCATCACCCAATAATTTTTCAAACATAGGCAAATCATGCGGGGTAGAAATAATAAGGATTTCCCATATCCCAGCCTCCATTAAAGTGGATAGCGGATAATAAATCATGGGTTTATCGTAAATGGGCATTAACTGCTTGCTCACTGCCAAGGTGCAAGGATGTAGTCTCGTACCCGAACCTCCTGCTAGTATAATTCCTTTCATGTTTTAATTTTTAAAGTTTAAACGGACAAACAGACCTACCTAATTATGGCGGTAAGCTTTGCTTATTACAACAAGCATTTAAAATCTGTTTACTATTTGTTTTAATAATGTCGGGTTCGTCGTCTAAAGGATTTTTATATCGTTTTATTTATTGATAAGGGTAGACCTACCTTCGTGAAGATCGGTAAATTTATTCAAATACCATGTAACGGTTTTTCTAATACCCGATTCAAAATTCTCCTTAGCTTTCCAACCCAGCTCGTTTTCTATCTTGCTGGCATCTATAGCATATCTAAAATCGTGCCCGGCCCTATCCTTCACATAGGTTATTTGCTTCTTGTAACTTTCACTGTTATTCTTTGGTGATTCTTCATCCAATAGTTCACAGATTCTTGTGGCTATATACAGATTGTTACGTTCATTTCTTCCTCCAATATTATAGGTTTCTCCAGATACGCCCTTTTCGTAAGCCAAGGCGATACCTGTGCAATGATCCAATACATAAAGCCAGTCCCTAATGTTAGAACCATCACCATAAATAGGAATATCCGCCCCTGTAAGCGCCTTTCTTATAATGGTAGGTATCAACTTTTCGTTATGTTGTTTTGGACCGTAATTATTTGAACAATTGGTAGTCACCACATCCATCCCAAAGGTGTGGAAATAACTACGTACAATAAAGTCCGAAGATGCTTTTGAGGCACTGTATGGACTGTTTGGTGCATAAGGTGTTGTTTCTGTAAACAAGCCTGTTTCGCCAAGACTACCATAAACCTCATCGGTTGAAACATGATGAAAACGGCAATTGTTATAATCTGTATTGTATACACCAGGAGCTGCCATCCAGTGTTTCTTTGCGGTATCCAATAAATTAAACGTACCCAATATATTCGTCTGCATAAAAGCATCTGGATTGGTAATAGAATTATCTACATGAGATTCTGCGGCAAAATGGATAACCCCTTTAAAATCATATTTTTCAAATAGTTCCTCAATGAGACTTCGATCACAAATATCCCCTTTTTCAAAAGTGTATCGTTCGTGGTTAGCTACCTCCTTTAAATTCTCTTCATCACCAGCGTAACTCAAAATATCAAGATTTACAAGCTGCACATTTGGATTCTTTTCCAAATAAAAAGGAATAAAATTAGACCCTATAAAACCGGCTCCGCCAGTAACTAAAATACAATCCATACTGTTTAAAATTAAGTTGTCTACTTATTATTTTGTAAATATAATCCTACATTATTGAAAATTTAAATCATTGTTGTGAAATGGTCGTTTCGTGTGGTAGAAGCACTACAAGTGTCGATTAATGGTTAATAAAATATGTAAATACGAGTAAAAACCTAATACGATAAAACCTTACTACGGTTACAGATATTGAAATAATTTCCTACTTTCACAGTACTATAAATTTATTTTAATGAACGAGGTCCCCGCTAGAATTCCTTTAGTAGCCTGTATTGATGATGAGGTTATGAACTTGGAACTTCTAAAATTTTCTATTAAACAATTAGATTGCGAAATTCTACTCATCCAACACAGTCTTCAGGCTATCCAAAAGTTACTGAGCAATATACCCGATGTTATTCTCTTAGATGTTCAAATGCCCCATCTAGATGGCTTTGAACTGTGCAAACTCATTAAACAAAATTCCAAATTAAAACACATTCCTATTATTTTTATTACTGGGATGGGAAAAACTGAATTTAAGGTAAAAGGTTTTGAGCTTGGAGGGGTTGATTATGTGACCAAACCTTTTAACAAGCATGAGCTGCTTGCAAGAATTAAAACTCACCTAAGCCTCAGTGAAGCTAAAGCAAAGCTAACGAAACAAGCTGCTGATCTCCAAAAAGAAAATGTTTTAAAAGATAGATTGTTCTCTATTATAGGCCATGATTTACGATCGCCATTAAGTGCGATAAAAATGCAATTGGATTTCATTCTACGTGGGATTATTAATCCAAAGGATGACAGCTTTATAAAAAAAACGGTTCATAATTTAAACGCAACAACGGATGAAGCCTTTAACTTACTGGACAACCTTTTGGGATGGGCCAAATCTGAAAGTGGAAGTTTAAGTATTATACAGGAAGATGTGCAACTCTTACCATTAGTGGAACAGTGTATTAGACTTCAAAAATTAGCCTTGGAAACAAAAAAAATTGACTTACAGCTAGATATTCCAACTGACGCGGCTGTCCATTCAGATATGAATATGGTAAAAACGGTGCTTCGTAATTTACTTTCCAATGCCATAAAATTCACACCTGTTGATGGAAATATTTCGATTTCTGCTACATTAAAAAAGGATTTCTGGCACGTATCCGTTTCGGATAGTGGTGTAGGGATTTCTGAAGATGACCTTGCCAAGGTATTGAATCCAAGTCAACACTTTTCTAAAGAAGGTACTGAACAAGAGGCTGGCACAGGTCTAGGCTTAATCCTTTGTCAAGATTTTATCAAAAAAAATAATGGTGAACTTTGGGTAAAAAGTACTTTAGGGAAAGGCAGTAGCTTTACGTTTTCGCTCCCCACAACCTAAAAAACTAAGCAGGAACTTGTTCGCTTACCCCTCTTTTAGCCCTTTCCCAATTTACAGATTGGTTTCCTTTTAAATACCTACCAAATCCTAAGAAAACGGAAAGATTCATGATAAAAAAATAATAGGGTATGAAGAGAATTTTTAATCGAATTTGTCTATTTTCTAAAAACCATCCCAAAAATGCGGCGCCATAAAATACTATTTGACACCAAAACAATACGCTAAAAATCGCTACCGAAAAGAAACCTTCGTTTTGTGCCAAAACAAAGTTTATCGGGATTAGCAACAACAACAATAAAGGCGTTAATGTCCACCGTAACACCCGGTGTGATATATACTGAAAAGACAAGGTTCCATACTTGAAAATATTCAACAAGGAACGTAAACGCACCACAGATTGAATTCCGCCAGCAGATATCCTAATTTTTCTTTTGAGTTCTTCCTTCACATTAGCAGATGCATTTTCAATCGCATACGCCTCAGGGTTATATTGTATCGTATTGCCTTTCATCGCTACACGTAATGAAATCATAAAATCATCTAACAGCGTGTCCTTTTCTACTTCTTGCCAAAGTTCGGTACGAATAGCAAAAAGTTCACCTGCTGCCCCAACTACAGAGTACAATTCTGCATCCCATTTTTTAAGCTGAGATTCATACCTCCAGTACATTCCTTCTCCTGCTCCAGCAGCTGCGTCGGCATCTTTTGAATAAATTCTCTTTTCACCAGAAACGCACCCCACTTTAGGGTCACGAAATAATCTTACAATTTCTTTGATGGATTCTTTACCTAAATTGGTGTTCCCATCAGAAAAAATTACAATCGGCGTTGTTACGTGTTTCATTCCGCGGTTCATGGCTGCAATTTTACCATTACGGGCTGGTTCATGTAAAACTGCAACATCTTCATGTTTTTTTAGAAGTTGTGGTGTCCCGTCATCAGAACCATCGGTTACCCAAAGTTGGGTTACTTTCTCTATTGGATAGTTTAAACTCCTAGAATTAACCACTTTCTCATCTAAATAATCTTTTTCGTTAAAAGCGGCTACGAACAAAGTCACTTCTGGCTCGTAATCTTCATTACCCTTAAAAGGTTTTCCAAAGCCTAAAAGCCGTCTGACTTTTATAATGGCGAAAAGCAGGATGCCATATCCCAAATAGGAATAGAAAATAATAAACAAGGCAACCCAGAAAATGATTTTTAATGACTCCATAGTATTCTATCTTTTTACGCCGTAACGATTTGTTTTTTCTTTACTGCTTCCCATTCACCAGTATGATGATTGAATTGTTTTATAACCCTTGCCGGATTACCGACAGCCACCGAATAAGGTGGAATATCTTTAGTAACCACACTCCCTGCGCCAACCTGGCAATTTCTGCCTATGGTAACACCTGCCAAAACCACCGAATTTGCGCCGATATGCGCCTCATCTTCTATTACTGTTGGGCGAATATCTAAGGCTTGTTCACTTGAGTTCTTTGAACCATCTGAAAAGCCATGGTTAAAACCAGAAATAAAAACATGTTGTCCCAGACCAGAACCATTGCCCATCGTTACTGGACCAATTACTACACTTCCGATACCTACACGTACCCTATCACCTAAAAGCACATCGCCAGAACCATTATTTACCGTACAAAACGATTCAATTGTTGTTAAGCCACCTATTTCAAATCGGTTCCAAGGAAAAACATCAATCCTGCTTCTTCTTCGAATTACCGACCCTTTTCCTCTTTTATGTTTTAGGGGATTCAAAAACCACTTTACCCAAAGCCTTGGCCTTGGATTACGCCTAGGTGCAATGGCTCTAAGTGCTATTTGCTTCAATTTTGGATTGGATTTAACCTTATATATGAGTCCCATATCTAGATGCTTAAGCGCTTACCTTTTGTACTTTTAAAATACAGTTATAAATTTCCTTGACATTATTCTCCCAACTGTGGGATAGACCATAATTGCGTCTTTCATTTTGTTTCTCGGTAGAATCTTCCTGCAACGCTTTTTCGATTAGTGCCACATAATCTTCAGGAGTAATTCCCAAGTAGGTGTACTCCTTAAAATATTCCATAGCTTTTGTAGCAGATGCTACGGTAGGTTTCCCCATGGCTAGATACTCGTCAATTTTTCTAGGATAGTTTCCTATGGTAGCGTCATTTATGAGCTGTGGATTAATGGCGACATCAAAACCTTTTATGTAATTAGGTAATTCCGAAGCATCGCGACTACCCAAAAAATATACATTTTTCATGTTGTGGAGGTCCGAATTTGCAAATGCATCGTCCTCTGGACCCACCAAAACAATACTCCAGTCTTGTCTTTTTTTAGCGATGTGTTCGAGAATATCAATACTCAATCTGCGACTGGACAAAAAGCCTACATACCCTATAACCGGACCTTTTATGGCTACCAAATCTTCAGGAACTAGTATGTCCCGAATTTGATCATTGAAAAGACTGGTATCACAACCCTGACCCACCATATAAGAGTTTACCGTAAATTCTCTACCATATTCCGCATAAAGGGTCGAATTATTAACAACACAATCAGCTTGCTCAATAAGCTTGGGTTCTAGACGTACGCCATTTTTTTTCCAATACGGATTTTTAGTAAGGAAATCGCGCATGTAATAGGTATAAAAAGCCGGTTTTAAAAACGTTTTGATATGCTGTCCCAAGAACATAGAGCTGTCGTTAAAAACTATATAATCAGTAAAATTTAGGATAGAAATCGCATTTAAAATATCAGCACAAAATCGTTTTCCATTTCTTTTATTGAAGAAATCGAAAAGTCCGGCTTGACCAATAAAATTTATAGATTCTGTTTTTGTTGGAGGATATAGATTCCATAAGTTTTCTGAGATAGGAACGAGTGCTTGTTCCAATCGTTTCTGAATTCGAAGTCGTTTCTGAATTTTTGATGATTTACGTTCGCGTATACTCGAAATACGATCTATTGGAGGATTCACATATAGGACCCTATTATGCTTGGCAAATTCGGTCGCAATATTTTTACAATTACTCCCAATTTCAATATCCCAAGCTTGGATTCCGATTACGATTATATCTCGGTTCTTTATCATCCTTTCGTTGTATTTAATTCTTTATATACTTCTTGATAGAGTTCCAATACATTTTGCGACATAGCCACCCAAGAAAACTGTTTGGCCCTTAAAATACCGCGTTCTGCCAGTACATTTGCTAATACATTATCATCTACCAAAGTATGTATGGCTGCCGTAATCTGGCTTGCATCATACGGATCTACTATCAAAGCAGCATCTTTACCGGCTACTTCTGGCATAGAAGACGTGTTAGATGTAATTACCGGGACACCGCAGGCCATACCTTCTAAAATGGGGATACCAAAGCTCTCCCGCAAAGACGGATACAGAAAAATAGTGCATTGACTAATAATTGCCGGAAGTTCTGTATTTGGCACATAACCTAACAAGTGAATTTTTTTTCTGAGTTCCGACATTCCAATAGAAAGTAATAATTTTTGAAGTTCGTTCTCATCATAATCCAACATGACCAATTGATAGTCCGTCGAAGCAGATGCGCTAAAATTACCGTAAGCTTCTAAGACTCCTTTTGTGTTTTTTTTAGGATCGGTATTACCAAGGAAAAAGAAAAATTTATCCGGTAATTGATAGGTATCCTTTATTGATTTTAAAACAGTCTTACTGGTTACTTGCTTAAAGTGGGAACCCACGCCATTATAAATGGCACTTAACCTGTTATCCGTAAAACCGAAGTACTTATTGATTCGATCCTTTTCATAGTTGGAAACCGTTATTACCTTTTTACTTTTTTTAATGATCGATGGCACAAACCACCTGCGGTACATATTTCCCAGTTTTTGATACCATGTACCTTCTTTTTTAAAAATACTGATACTCTCTAAGTAAATAATATCGTGCAATGTGGTGATTAGAGGAACTTTAGAAAATATGGGCCCTGTATTGCTGGTGCAATGCAAGACATCACAACCTTCTTTGTAGGCTGCCAGTGGCAAGGCTATTTGCTCCCAGCCCGGATAACCTAAAATAGATGTTAATTCAACAATTTTAAAATTTTTAGCAGCCGGAATACAGGTGTTGTCCTCATCTGGCTTTACGAAAATGACGTACTCATTTACCGTATCTATTTGCTGAAGATTTTTGATAAGCTCTAGTGCCACCATATCCATGCCGTGCTTCTTTTTCCGATACAGCCGCTGACCTTCTATTCCTATTTTCATGTGTTTGGTATTTAACTATTTATGGTGCCGTGTTGTGTGTGGATGAATTTTTTATTCGCTCCTTTTAACTTAAACAACGAGAAGAACATTAATGCAAAAGCCTTAGGTAAAGTCAACAATGCTTTTACTGTTTTCTGATTATAAAATACGCGTGGAATAGCACATAAAAAAGCGATAACTACAGCAGCAAATGTAATTTGCCATGCCAATGGAGGTACCGAAAAGGAAGCACTTAGTTCTGGAAAAAATAGCTGTACACTTGTAGCTCCAAGAAAAAATAGGGTAACCAAACCGGCAAGTAGCACTCTAGGCGGAGCAATCATTTGATAGACCTTATCAAAAAAGTCTAAATTTCCCTTTAGGAAAAGTGATTTTACGCCCGACCAAAAGAATCGTTTAAAATAAATAAACTGTGCAGAAAGCCATCTTTTGCGCTGATTGGCAAAAACGGCTGCCTTTTGTACTTTTTCATCAAGGACCAAGGCGTTGTGAAGGTATTCTATAATTTCTCCGTCTCGGAGCAAGGTCAGTTCTAACTCTTTATCAAATCCGCCTATTGCTTTAATGTCAGCCATAGTAGACTTAAAGAAATGGTAATCAAATGCCATCCCCGAACCTATCAAAGCAGAGGACAGCCCTAAGGCGCGATGTCCTTTTCTAAAGATGTGGTTATTAACCTCCTCACTTATCGCATCTAAAATAGCGAAAGACGTATTGGTGTTTTTTGCCATTCTGTGCCCCTGTACTACTTTATACCCTTGATCAAAAGCTAAGTTCATTTTTTGAATGAAATCAGTCTCCATGATGTTATCGGCATCCAGTATCAAAGCGACATCATACCCATCGCCTATTTCAGCCATGGCGGTATTCAATGCCTTAGATTTGGTACTGGTTTCAAAGGAAACTTCTATCAATCGAATAGGCAACGCCTTTAGTGATTTTAAGGTCTCCGGTTCAAAAGAATCCGCAATGACAATAACATCAAATTTATCCGGATTATAGCTTTGTTCCAAAGCCTTTTGAGCTACTTCAACAATAACCGCATCTTCCTTATACCCGGGAATCAACACTGCAAAGGTTCTATCAAATTGGGTTAATAGGTTGTTCTGCTTTTTAGGCTTACGAAGTCCGGCTACCGAAAATATCAGAATATAAAAGGCAGCAAAAGCCAAATAGCCAAATAGTAGGAATTCCAGAATAGTACCGAGTATGTTTAGAAATTGCATCGTAGGTTTTTAAAGAAAGGTTTTGGGTACTAAACGTTCATCAATTTATGAATAGACTCTGTTTTCATGAGTTCATCAAAATAAGATATGGTGTCTACCAAGCCTTCCCTCAACGCTATCTTAGGCTCCCAACCATTCAATTTTTCCTTTGCCAAACTAATGTCCGGTTGTCGTTGTGTTGGATCATCCGAAGGTAAGGGCATGTGTATGATTTTAGAAGAACTTCCGGTAAGTTCGATAACGTTTTGAGCCAATTCCAACATGGTAAACTCTACTGGATTACCAATGTTTACAGGACCAATAAAATTGTCTCCTGTAGCCATCATACGTATCATACCATCCACCAAATCGCTCACATATTGGAAACTCCTTGTCTGGGTGCCATCTCCAAAAATGGTAATATCCTGACCTTGTAAGGCCTGATTTATAAAGTTGGAAACAACCCGACCATCGTCCGGCTCCATTTTAGGCCCGTAGGTATTGAAGATTCTAATAATCTTTACTCGAACGTCGTTTGATTCATGATAATTCACGAATAAGGACTCTGCACATCGTTTTCCTTCATCATAACAAGAACGAATACCAATAGGGTTTACATGTCCCCAATAATGTTCTGGTTGCGGATGCATTTCCGGATCACCGTATACTTCGCTTGTTGATGCCTGTAAAATCTTAGCACCAATTCTTTTGGCCAGACCCAACATATTTATGGCACCCATTACAGATGTCTTTATCGTCTTAATAGGATTATGCTGATAATGCACGGGCGATGCAGGGCATGCCAAATTATAAATTTCATCGACCTCTATAAAATAGGGAATGGTAACATCATGGCGAACTACCTCAAAATAGGGGTTATCCATTAAGTGGACCACCTTGCTTTTTCTTCCTGTAAAATAGTTGTCTAGACAAATAACTTCGTTGCCTTCATCCAATAAACGTTCGCACAAATGCGAGCCAACAAATCCCGCTCCACCAGTCACTAATATTCGTTTCATATTTATATTTTAAGATTTTTATTAGGTAGCCCTTATGCTACTATTCTTTGTGTTTTACTTGTTTTTGGGCCATTTACCGTTTCTCTACCTATACTGTAATAAGTATACTCCATATCCTTCATTTCTTCTGGGTCGTAAACGTTTCTACCGTCAAAAATTAGTTTATTGTTCATGAGTTTTTCCAAGATTCTAAAGTTTGGCATTCTAAACTCCGACCATTCCGTAACCAGTAGCATAGCATCTACTTCAATACAAGCATCATACTCATCTTTGGCATAGACCACCGTATCTTTTAGGGTATGGTTTGCTTCTTCCATAGCTACCGGATCATAAACACGAACCTGTGCGCCCATGGCCAATAATTGTTCTATAATAACTAAGGATGGAGCCTCTCGCATATCATCTGTTTTAGGCTTGAATGCCAGACCCCAAATACCAAATTGCTTTCCTTTTAGATTCTCTCCAAAATGGGATTTAATTTTTTCTACAAGCTTAGACTTTTGTCTATAATTGACACTTTCTACCGCTTTAAGTACATCCAAAGAATGACCATATTCATCTGCAGTACGCACCAATGCCTGTACGTCTTTAGGGAAACAACTTCCGCCATACCCTGTACCAGGATAAATAAACTGATTGCCTATCCTCGCATCAGAACCAATTCCCTTACGAACTAGGTCAACATTAGCCCCAACCAGTTCGCAAAGGTTGGCTATATCATTCATAAAACTAATTTTTGTTGCCAGCATAGAGTTTGCGGCATACTTTGTCATTTCAGAAGAAAAGATATCCATAAATAAAAGTGGATGCCCGTTCATTAAAAATGGCTTGTATAATCTTTTTAAGGTTTTTTTAGCTCTTTCTGATTCTATTCCTACAACGATACGGTCTGGCTTTAGGAAATCATCTATGGCACTACCCTCCTTTAAAAATTCTGGATTGGAAGCTACGTCGAACGGAATATCTGCCTTACGTTTTGCCAACTCTTCCTGTACTGCTGCCTTTACTTTAAAAGAGGTGCCTACCGGAACTGTACTTTTCGTAATAATTACTTTGTAGTCCTCCATGTGTTGGCCAATTTCACGGGCAACGCCTAAAACATATTTCAAATCTGCACTCCCATCTTCGTCCGGAGGCGTGCCTACTGCTATAAAAACGGCATCGCTACCTTTTATACCTTTTGCAAGATTGGTCGTAAAGGTTATTCTTCCCTTCTCTAAATTCCGCTCCAAAAGTGCATCTAGACCAGGTTCGTAAATAGGAACTTCGCCGCGTAACAGCATATCCACTTTCTTTTTATCAATGTCTACACAGGTAACATCAATACCTGTTTCGGCAAAACATGTTCCGGAAACCAAACCAACGTAACCCGTTCCTACTACTGTAATTTTCATACTTAATTTATTTAAACTATTTGAATCTTTTTCTTACTTATTTGTAAATATATTCCTACTTTATTGTGATTTTAAATTATTGTTGTGAAACGGAGTTTTTAGGTTGTGAAAATCATCTAGCGCAGTATCACCCTCTATTTACAACCCTTCAAACGAGTCATATTTCAAAAAATAATACACGAAAATACCTTTAGATGTAATACTCTATTTTTGACCAAAAGCATGATACCATATTTGGAAACGGTAACACCAGCTCGAAATCCCCTCCCTAATATTAAGGGCATGTTTAGTGTTGCCTCGTTATAATTACTGTTGATAATAGATACTAAAGAATAATACATTGTAATCGACCTTATATTGGTTTTAAATGAGCCAAATTACAATAGGTACACCCCTTTTTTGATTCAAGACGATGGATGGCCTTTTGCCTGCGGTGAGGGGCACTAAAGGTGCGTTCTATCAAGTAGTTTACATGTCAGTCAAGGACATGCTGGGGAAAAGAAAAAAGGTAGTCGGCTGTCATTTACATTAAAATTCCTATGGGAATTTATCCAAAACATTATTTTAATATAAAATTGCAGCCGCTATCTAGATAAGACATATTCCTTATAGGTTATTCGACAAAGGCCAATGCATCTGGGACTTTCCCCGTACCAATAGTACTAACAATAGTAAATGTTTTCATATCAATAACTTCAATTTTACTAGCATTAGAGTTAGCTACAAAAGCATACAGGCCATTTGGGTGCATCAAAATATTAACTGGCCGTGGGGTATGGTAAAGAATTCTTTCAATTACGTTATTCTTCCCTGGAATACTAATGGTTTTAATATGTTTTTTGGATTGCTGTCCGTATACAGAAATACTACCACCACTTGCATTTGCGACTAAACAATACTTACCATCAACAGAAAATTTCAATTTTAATGGTTCATTTCCAGTAGGTAAAGTATCAATAACGTCATTCGCTGCAGTATCTATAACAGTAACTGAATTACCGTTTTTATTGGTCACCCAAATCTCTGAACCATCTGGGGTAATATCAATGCTTTCTGTTGTTAATCCGCAGGAAATAATCTTAACAACAGTATTTGTACTAAGGTCAATAACACTAACCGAATTTGATTTCATGTTGGTAACATAAGCTAGTGGTTTTGTGGGATGCAGCACTACAAGATGGCTCTTTTTTTGTTCCGTTGGTATTCGTATTTCAACACTGTCGGTCACTATATTAAGGAGTACTAAATCATTACTAACGTAGTCAATCAGTACTACTTTATTAGATTCTGGAAAAGCAACGATACCATTTGCGTTTATATTTCCCTTTACCTCTAATACTTTTTCAACTTTATTGGTTTTTGTATTTATATGCTGGATGATACTTCCATCACTATCAATATCACCATAGTTTGTAAGGACAATACTTTTTTCGTCTGTAGTTGTTATTGCTTCATGCGATTGCATAGTAATAGGAATTTCCGCTATTTCTTTTCCAGTAAACAAATCAAAGACTTGAATATCCCTACTTACTTTATTTACTATATATAATTTCCCGTTGGTTTGTATCGTATAAGAGGGTAATCTTGCCAGAAGTATGATTATGACAAACAATACGTAAAGACCTAATAATGGGAGCACTATTTTTTTTATAAAATTCATAAGCATCTTAAAAAATCTTGATTAATTAAGGCTAATCCCACTGACAAAGCTCCAACGTTAATACTACTATCTAACATAAAATCTCGCATCTTACGTCCCCCATCCTCACTGCACTATAAATAGGCGCAAAAGCGTATAATCCATTTAGATTCATTAGTATGTTAACTGGACGAAAAGTATTGTAACGTATTTTTGTTTTGCGTGAATATGCACAGTCTTTATTTTTCTATTAGATAGTTGATTCTAATTAAAATATTACCCTCCTGAGCATTTGAAACTAAACAATGCTTATTGTCTTTAGAGTAATTCAACTTTAAAGAATAGTTCCCTGTTTATATCGTCATTGTTTGAGGAATTATACTATAATTTTTACCTCTTATACCAATCTAAGTTCTCAGTTCCTGAAGAGTTTGCCCATTTAGCAAATTTTGGATATTGTTTTGTAATAGGTATAAACTCAAAAGGCACAATAAAACTATCATCATAAATATTCAAAGCCCATGGAAGATTAGTATTTGCTTTGTAATAACGACCAATATCGGGATTACTCCTATCATCAAAAGTATTTAGATAATCTGCCTTGCTTGTTGGTGATTGATCAGGCAAATGCACTTCCCTTTCCCTTTCTCCATTTACGATTAAAAATGGGTTAAATGGTATCTCGCCTAGTTCTAATGGGTTCACGGGTATATTAAAATTTATTACTAAATTTATTTCGTTTCCTTCCATATTAATAACATTTCCAGCTACAAAAACTATAGTCTCGTTGGCGGCCATTCCATCTTCCGTGCCATTGGTTAATATTTCCTCAAATCCCCCATTAATAATTTGACCTTCAACAGTGCTAACCAATGCAGGATTAATTGGCAAACTAATGGCAAATGCATTCTGTAGCGACCCCCCAATATTCTCAATAAGAAATTTAGCCTCTAAAGTGGTAATTAAATTATCTGAATTTGAAATTAAATTATACCTATAATCGACTGCCAAATCATTAAAATCATAATCTCCTTTACTGGGCCATAAATCTTCAAATAATAATTTTCCGCTTGTAGTAGCTGATGGTGCATAATTATTAAACGCTTTTGTAGCATCTTGTGGATAATTATCTAAGATATCTTCAATACCATCACCATCTTGGTCATTTGGTAAAACTACCATGGTAACATTATTAATATTTAAGGCAGATTCAGGACTAGACTTTGCATAAAAAACAACATCATTATAATCATTCGTTTCATTCTTCTTTTCAAGATCTTCAAAGCCAAATAATGCTAATTTTCTCACCTCATCAAATAGCACGACAGCGTGATTAGGTATGGATGATTGGTTACCATCATTAAACTCTGGGTTAGAGAAATAAATCTCTTTATCATCTTTAACTTCCTTTCCTTTAAAGCCATCTCTAACCAAAAACCATCCTATAACTGTATTAGATGGGAAAAACCCTAAACTAACCCTGTCCCCAGAAACCAACCCGCCTTTTGATTTTACAAAAGATGCATTGGGAAAAATAATATTCAAAGAAGCTATTTCATTGGACGTGGTTGGAGGATTGTCCAACGAAAATGAATAGTAACCTATAGCGTTCTTCTTTTTTGTACCCTCAGAGACAAACGTTACCCAAAGCTCAGCTGCTTCTGTCAAAATCAATTGAGAGTCTGAATCCATTAGTATTTGTGGATTTATTTGTCCCTTCCAGTCCGAATTGTCTGGAAGAGATGCATTAACTTCTCGTAAGAACGCATTGGTAATGATATCTGGTGATGCTAAATAATCTGGCACGCCATCTTTATCATTATAAGCACCTAAATAAGTATAAGCAACATTATTAACTTTACTGAGAAAGGAAAATGAATTTTTCTTCGATTTATTAGTATTAAAAAAAGAGCTTTGATAACTTTCGTTGTAATCAAAGTCGACGACATCATTTATGATGGGTAGGGTTACATCTTTAACAAATCCGACATAATCAGAGTATATGATTACACTGTCTGTAGTTGATAGTACCTCAAACTGATGTTCAAAATACCCTTGACTATCAAAAGTTGCCCTTCCAACAGCTATACTATCGTTATCGCCTGATTTAGTAAAGATTTTGAAAACAGCATCTGTTAAAAAATCTGGAACATTAAGACGCACACTAATTTCCTTGTGTGTCCTAAAGCTAAAATCTGTACTGACATTTAAGGAAGCTAATGACCCCTCCTCTAAGGCAAGTATTGCCTGTTCTTCTTCAAATTCTTTTACCTTTACACAACCAAAAACGCTAATTATAACAATCACCAAAAAACTTAATTTTAATATTTTCATGTTATCGATTATTTGGGGATTCTGGCATTAAACTTTTAAAATATTGCTGTGAGATAAATTCCATCCTATCGCATTCCAAAATGATTTCAAATGTTGAAATTGTCTTGTGAACAAAAAAGTAATGGTGTTTTTTGGAACTGATACAAATGCTTGAAATAATATACTTACAAACAGTTGGGTAGGTTTAAAGTTTCGCCTAGCAAATACAATTCTATTACGCGCTAAATAATACGTTTTTAAGGGACTAGACTTACCTGTTGATAAAGACTCCTTATGCAGGATAAATGATTTAGGCTGGTAATAAATTTTATAACCTGCTCTTTTAATCATCTCCGCCCAATCATGCTCTTCGTAATATAAAAAGTAGATTTCAGTCATCATACCCACTTTATCAACCACTCTTTTAGGTACCATCATTGCTGCACCATGAATTGATTCTGTTATTCCCTCTGTATCAAAACTGCCATCATCTTTTTGATGATAACCAATACTATTATTTCTAATGGTCCAATGATTCATTGGGGTATAGCCTGCGTATTGAATTAATGTAGGATCCCAATGAAACTTTATCTTAGGGCTTACCATACCAATTTTATCATCGTTCTGTAAAGTAGTTACTAACGGTTCGATAAAGTGTTCTGGAACAATCGTGTCATTATTAATAAACAAATAATACGCCCCTTTTGCAGCGTTCACCCCAAGGTTATTACCTCCTGCAAATCCTAAATTTTCTTTGCTTTTAATCAGTGTAATGTCCGGAAAGGTTTCTTTTATAATATCTGGATTATCGCTTGGCGAAGCATTATCTACCACAATAACCTCATAATTTGAGTAGGTTAGATACTTAAGAGACGCTAGCATATCCATAGTTACACTAGCATCATTATAGTTTATTGTAATTATAGAAACCAATGGTTTTTCAATATTCATATAACCGTTTTTTTAGGTATTTAATTTTAGGTTTTTATTCTTTTCTTCCAATAATAGTTTATCCATTTTAGGAGCCATAAACATAAAAGCCATACCTGTATACATAAGAATGCAGGTAGGAAACTGGCCAAAAACACCATTGCCATACGAAGCACCCATAATACCAAACATACCACAAACTATTGCTGCGATTTGGCCTTTGAGCACTTCATCTTTTAATTTAAACATAACGTTGTATGCTCCAGTAACTAGGGTGTAAAACAGAATAAACAAGTGCAGGTAGAGTCCAACAATACCGGTATCTGCCCAAATAGCCACGAACCAGCTATCGGTTGCTGTATTAGCCAAAAAGGTATGAGGCGTAAACCGTTGCCCCCAATTTCCTGTAGAACCAATTCCTCCGCCAAAGGGTCTAGAGGACAAATAACCTGCAAGTTTTCTTTGGTTTGCTAAACGTACTTGTAGTGATGCATCATTGGGATCAAAAGCTGTACGCATTCTTCGTACTTCTGCATTATTATTTAAAATAGTAGTGTGTGCGAAAAATACAAAAATACCAATACCCATTACCGCTCCTAATACCAAAATTGGTATATTCTTCCTTAAAATTAGAAACATAATACCCCCAGCTGCGGGCACAGCAATGGCTCCTCTTGTTCCAGAAATCAACATCCCATAAAGGCCTCCTAAAGCCACGACTATGCAAAAAATTCTAAATTTCTTACTCTTAGTAAATAAGGCTAAAACACCAAAAACAACGCCTGCATGCCCTTGTGAAGCTCCAAATTGACCCGCATCTGAATAAAAAGAAAATATGCGTAATTTTCCGAATAAAATATGGGTCAAAGCCCCCCCATTATCTAACCATTTTTGCTCAAAAGAATCTACACCAAAAATTAGTTGATGTACTCCTTTTAAGGTGCCTAAAAAAGACAGTACACCCCATATTATAAGAAATATCTTAAGATCTTTAGGCTTGTTATAAAGGATGAATAGTAAAGGTATAATCATCCATTGGTATAACGCTAGACCTCGCATCGCATAAAACCATGCCTCAAAACTTGCTGCCTCAGGATTTACTACCTGGAAAAGTGCATAACCAAACCATATTGTAACCAATAACGTTAACTGCGATTGCGCACGACTCCAAGGTATTTTTATTTTAAAAGCTTTAAAGAATAAAGCCAAATACATTAAAAAAAGTAGTCCATCTATTAATAAACCCCAAGTCATTGGAATATATCTTCCCAAACCTAAAATCGTAAAATTGAGAATAAATATAGTAAGTATACCAAGCTTTGGCTTTGCAAATAATACTCCTAAATAAACGATTGCAATGGGTAAAACAATAATACCAATTCCGGCAACTAAACCTTTAGTCGCTGTTAATAGACCACATGCTATAATAATAGAAAACAAAATGGCTATAGGCAATGGTCGCCTTAAATGATCTGTTCCATATGTTTTATGAAAAGTATTCACTCTTTTATAAATGTATTAAGGTTTTTGAAAAAGTAGATTCCTTGAGGGATTATTTGTCGGCTTTGAATCTTTAGTTCTCTTCTTAGAAAATAGAACCCTATAAAAATGCCTAAAAGTGTAAAAAGTACCGTTCCTATGGCCACTACTATAAGACTTTCAAAAACAAATACCGCCAAAATATCAACCAAAATATTAGCCATAGTCATAATTATTACCTTGTATAAATTAAGATGTGGTTTATTAATACTATCTAATAAAACCCCTGTAAACCGGTCTACAGGTAATAGCAGTGTGTACACAGTGAAAATTCTAAATATTACCGTCAGAAGTGGTAATGCCTCCTTATATTCAGAACCACCCAAGAACAATATGAGTTCCTCTGCAAATATGTAACAGAACATAGCAACTGGAATAAACAAAATGGTAATAGCTCCTGAGTAGGCATAAAATGTTTTTCGTAAACCATCAATATCACCTTGAATACTTTTTTTAGACATACGGGGGTATGCCGTCATTGTAAAACTCCGTAGCGGTATTCCTAATAAATCTGTAAGTTTCAACGGTATGGCATACATCGCAATACCCGCAGAGCCTAAGATGGGACTAAAACCTATAATTAACGTATCAGCACTCTTTAGCAAACTTGAACCTACTAAAGTTCCCATAGAAAACTTTCCGAAGTTTATTAATTCTTTTTCTGTACTTCTATCCGCATATTTCAAATAAAATAGACCATCCCATTTTTTTAAGGTACACCAAGTACTTGCAACAAAATTAACAGTAATGTTTACCCAAATAATTTCGAGAATTCCCCATTTTAAAAACAAACCATTAAAAATTAGAAAAAGCACGAATAGGCCAATATTAGCTAAACGAACGAACATCAATAATTTAAAATTCTGTTCAGCTTGGAACAATGCAGAGCCTGCATTCCAGCCTAAATTAGCAATTGCCAAGATAGGATACCAGGTTAAGAAAAGTTCATAGCCGTAGTTTATTTTAAGGCTGAATATATTAAGGCCAAATAATAAGCCCCAGCATACACTGATTAGCAAAACCAATAGCATTAGGTTTATACGATAACTAGAACCTAAAAGTCTTTTGTAATCATTTTTTTCAACTCCCGCCAATAGTCGAACTACCGATGTTCTCGTAAGACCAAACCTAAGAAGGTCAAAAAAAGTAGCTATCGTTATAAAAAGTACCCAATCGCCAAACACTTCCTGTGGTAATTGCCTTGTGAGCAGCATAAAACTTAAAAGTCCTAGAAAGGCAATCCCAAGATTAGTTACCAATGATGAGATGTTTTTATCCTTCCCTATTTTAATGAGCTTTTTAATCATTAGGCTACTGATTTTTTGGAAAAAAACTTAAACTGAACTATTTGCTTTACCCATCTTCGAATAAGTGATCTATTTCTAGGTAAATCTCCCACAACGGTCTCCATCTCTTGTACTTTCACACCGTTAAGAATAATAGTTGGTTCAGGACCTGTTGTTGCCTCATTAAATAGGGTTAAGGCATTTTTATCTGCATCGCCCCAGGCTCTATTTGCCCTTGTAATCAAGAAGGTGTAATCCATTGCTGAAGCTAGCTTTACAGGAAAAGGATTTTTTATAATTCCAGGAATTTCGAGAATTACAAAATCAAATTTCGAATAGTCCTCAGAAATATTCTTAAAATCAAAATCTTTGATACTTGAAATTTTGAACAAATGATCACTTACAGGATAAACTAGCTTTTGATAATTGGTACTAGTTATTTCTAAATTAGAATCATCATAGGTAATATGTAATGTTTTATAATCTAATTCACATAATTTGGATAATAAATGCTTGCAGATAAATGTTTTTCCTTCTCCTTCTTGCGTTGAGAAAAACATATTAACTACTGGTTCATTTTCATTTGTCTTTTTAAATTGATTTAGTAGAATATTTCTAGAAATCGCATTTACTGCTTTATTCTTTAAATAATGGTAATCGATTTTGTTGTTTTCTTCATTGATAACAGGGAATATAGATGAAACCAATAGTCCTATTTTACTTTCTGCCCTCGGGGCTGTGTTGATATTACCATCCAAGAATTCTAATATAAGTACGGTAAACACGACCAAAACAAAACCCATTAACCCTGCAACAATTACTAAGATGATGCGCTTACTTGGATTAGGATTTATGGGAAAAAATGGTACTTCAATTAATTTTATATTAGAATTAAGTTCTACATTCTGTTGCCTTAATTTTGCTAAACCCAGGCTATGTAATAAACTTAAATACTCACGCTCTGCAATATCAATTTTACGTTCTAGTCTTTTCATTGTAGCTCCTAATGGAGAAAACACTTGATATAATTTTATGAATTCTAGCCGTTTCTGATCCATAACCTTAAGCTGAGCGTTGGTACCTTCAAATTCTATTGTATTGGCTAGCCAATCTGCTAAAATATTAGTGGAGCCTAGTGATTTTTCACTATAGTCTGTGGTATATAACTGATCTACTTGAGATTCAAGTTTCGTTTTGAGCACCGATGCCTTTTCTGTTAAAACAATTAAATCCTTTGCATTTTCAACTTGTTTAACCGAATCTGACTCTATACCCAATGTCTTCATAGAAATATCGAAATTCACGTTAGCCATGTCATTTCTAAGATCTATTATCGCCTGGCTTGAAAGCCTTTTTAATTCTTGTGTCGCTAACTTATCTTCCAACACTTTTAACACTGCCTTTGCTGCGGTATGCTTAATAACGACTTTTTGATATTCTAATTCAAAATGTTCTTTCTCAGATGCTAAATGCTTGGTTTGCTCATAATAATTGATAATATTATGCGTCTTATTAAAACTCAGAAGGTCGTCTTCTGCAATTTTTAAGTCTTGTGTTGATGCATTTAATTGACCTTCGAAATACTTTACAACTGCATCAGACTGATTTACCTTTATATCCGCGTTTAACTTTACAAATACTTCCGAAAGTATGAGTAGCGTACTTTGACAAATAGCAGGATCTTCTGATTCAAATTGTATATCTACAAAATCACTACTTAAAATTCGCCGAACCTTTATCCTTCCAACAATCTTTTCTACACTGTAATCTGAATGATCAAGATTTAGAAGCTCATATATGAAATTAGTATGATTAGATTCTTTTAATTGCTCAAAATTGCTCAAAGTTTCTTCAATATTTCCTTTTACAACTAAGTCTTTTACGTCCTTAGGAACAAACTCCATTAAAGCAGTATACTTTTCTTTTGATATGATTTTAGTATCTGCACTATCGAGCATCATATGTTGTGCAAAAAGCTTAAGACCTACTATTTCCATTGTAGTTCTTGCCTTTATTAAATTAATAAGATTATCATAAGCAGTGTTTGTTGCTCTAAAATCTACTTTGGTATTGTCCAATTCAATTGAAGAACCCGAAGCTATACCTGTGTATAATCTTGCTTTAGAATTGTAAACTTTAGGCTCATCTTGTGTCAAATAAAACACCAAAGAAGCTAAAACAATAGGTGCTACAACAAGCAAGACAATATGCTTTAATAATAAACGTATAAAAAAGAGAAGATTAAACTTCATTTTTAAAATTGGATTTCAATACCCACAGTACCTTCTAAGGACTTTAAGGCGATTAAAAATTCTGAGCGTTGTGATTCAAAGGAGCTAATAGACTGATTAAGCATTTGTTGTAATCGGGTGTATTCAGACACATTAATTATAGCGTTGGCAAAGTCTTTTTCTGCTCTAATAGACTGAACTTTATACGTTTCAACAACAGAATTTGAAATAAACAACAATCTGTGTGCTTTAATTAGATCGTTATATTGCCTAACAATAAGTTGTTCTAGTTCCCAAATAGCATAGTCTTTTTGATATCTAGATTTTTGGGCTTCAGCCTCTGCGTTTTTAATTTTTCTACCTCTGTTAAATACTGCAGCTAATGGCAACTTTATGGATGCTCCAACAGTGTATCTGCTTTGTTCGGTAGAAATTAAGGCTAGGTTGGCTGATGGACCACCAGCCAACTGTTCATTACTAAGATTATCAAATATACCGTAGCCATATGCAGCCTCAATATTTACATTGTTTAACCAAGCTTTTTTTTCTAAATCAACGGTTCCATCCCAATAATCAAAATCTGCATCAAAAAACTTTAACCTTGGTGAATTTTCTTTGGCTTTAAAAATAAGACTGTCTAAAACAGGTAAACTTTTAGAGATATCATTAGCCTCTAATCCTTTATTTACAAAGTCATTAATAGATTGGGAAAAACCCGTCTGATTAAACAGAAAAAAGATGAACAACAATAAATAATACTTCTTCATTGTCTATACATTTTCTTTCTGAAAAACAGCCTTGAAAGTTCTTATGATAATCCACATATCTAACCAAAAGGCATTTTTGCTATTTGCCATTTCTACATATTTATTGTCTAGTTCTTTACGCTCCTGTGGTGACATTTTAGAAGTTCTACCCCTAGCCTCAACCTGCCAAAGTCCCGTGATACCAGCGGGACCATTGAAACGCGTTGTCCATTCGTCCGTAGTTAACAATTCTGCTTCGTATAAAGGTAATGGCCTGTTACCTACAATAGACATATCGCCCTTTAATACATTAATGAGTTGGGGCAGTTCGTCAATACTTAGTTTTCTTATAATTTGGCCCACCTTGGTTATTCTAGGGTCATTTTCAAATTTTATAAAGGCGCTTTCTGATTCTTCCTTTTTAGTTCTATTGAAATCCGATTCGCTTATTTTTTCATCATCGCCTATGAGATAGACTTCTGAACTGGAAACCGAAGTTGCTTCCTTAACCACTTCCGCAGTATCCTTGCCTTCCTCATCTGTTGTTGTATACTGATTTAAATGTTCAAACTCCTTCATACGCTGATCCGCATCCGGATACATAGACCTCAGCTTTAAAAAATTGAAAATTCGATATCCGGTGCCTACCCTTTTAGAGATATAGTATACCTTTCCTTTAGATTCTAAACGAATAGATAATGAATACTACCAGAAAGGGAGCTGCACATAAGAGCGCAACACTAGCAACTACGATATCAAAAGTTCGTTTTAAGAATTTAACCTTGTAGGGCTTTGACTTCTCATCGGAGACATTAATATTATTATCTTTCAGATTGCCTTTTAATTCCCTTAGAAAGAGAATACGTTCTTGTAATTTATCAAAAGCTAGGGGTTTACCGTAAAAATCATCAATACCCACGCTTATGGCTTCTTGCAGTAATACTGAATCCTTCTCGTCATGAACGAGTATAAAAGGAATCCCAAGCTCTTTTAAGTCCTTCTGAACATTCTTGAAGAAAGCAAAACCATTTTGACCCGGAAGCTTATATTCACAGATTATCGCAGATAGCTTCTTGTTGGATTCAATCACATTTGAAGCCTCTAAAGAATTCTTATAATTATCCAGTTGACATTTTGGATTCTGTGATGCAAACTCCGTAATAAAATTGGAATCTTCTCCTATGTAGGCGATACACAAGGTATCTTTACAAACATCTAACATCATTTTGATATTTATCTTTAATTAAAATAATTACGAAACTTAGTAGTCCTAATTTTAGTACAATGTAGGATTTATACTACTATATTTATATTATTTGTTGTGTAGTGAAGTGAAAACGTTGTAAGTATCGCCTTACTTGTATTTTAAGGAAATTGAATGGTGTTAATGGTAGCGCAACTAGAACTGTTCAGGATTTAGATTTATTACGCTACACATCTATTTATGGGTAGTTAAGAACCTCGTCTTACTATGCTACCCGACAGGGTTTTGTTCTAATATATTATCTATTCGAATGGACAGCTCTTCTGGATTAAATGGCTTCACCATATAATCGTTGGCTCCAAGTTTTAAACATTTGATTCTATCCGCACTACTATCGCGACAGCTAAGGACTATAATAGGAATATCGGAAAAGTAACCGCTAGCACGTACTTTAGAAATAAGCCCGTAACCATCTAGTATCGGCATTTCCAAATCTGAAATAATCAAGTCTGGAATATCGCCCTGCTGTAGCCACTCTAATGCTTCTAGGCCATTTTTTTTGGTAGTAACCTTATGTTTCTGTCCTAAAAATTGAGCCAATAAATCACTTAAGGTTTGTTTGTCATCAACAACTAAAATTTTCATATGCTATTTTTTATAGGTTAATTTTTTTTATAAAATTCAGGAGTTTATTCCCTATCCGAACTAAAGATATAATTGGTGTTTGTAGCCTGCATCACTTCTGAGATATTAGAATTTTGTCTACCAAAAATTGAAAGCACTTTATTATTCTTTACCGCATTGGTATACAATTTTTCAATAGCTTTAGCTGCCATATTATCTATAGATAGCACACCTTCCAAACTTACAAGAACACGCTCCTTGGTTTCCAACAACGTGTTCACGTGATCTATAGTCAACCTTGTTGTTTCGGAATTTAATACTCCTAAGACTTTCAAGATTCCGTACTCTTCCTTAATTTGAACTGCCATAACTTTAGTTTTTTAAAGGTTTACCTAAAAACTTACCTATACATAACGTTTTATACCTACTTTATTGTAGTATTTTTCCTATTTTATATGAAATATAATACTATATAAATCTAATGGACTGTTTTAAGGATTTCCAATTTCCACTTCACGTAAAACCAAAACACCCTTAAAAATGGAGTGTTACTTGGTACATTTAGCCTTTTCACTTTGCAAAAATGCATACTAAGAACAGCATGAAGTTGGAAAGTTAGATGGGTGGTTATTTGTTGTAGTTGAATGGAAAGAATCTGTGGGTTAATGCAAAACTAGCATGTATCCGCTTTAATCGAAATTAGCGATAAGGTTATTCCTAAAAAAAGTAAGATTCCTGCACCAGCGAATGTTGTTTATGTAGAGAGGAAACACTAGGTTAAATTCTACCTTCCCATTACGTTACGCTTGCTTTGGAAATGAAGGAGTTTGTACCTCTACAATGCTACATTAAATGCAGTAGGTAGGTATGTTAGCTAGAGGAGATAGTAGGGTAACAACAACCTTTGCTAACAAACGAGTTGGCTTTGGAAACGCATAAAACGTAATAGAAAATGAACTACCTCCATGCGAACATACTAAGTATCAAGTTCCAAAAGGAAAACTTCTTTCAGAATTCTCGGAACCAACAAGTATCTAATATAGTATAAGCAGAGAAGAATTAAACCTTGAGGGCTTAAATAAAGGATACTATAATAGGTTAAGCCTTCTCATTAATTCAGGTCTACTAGATCGGCTAATTGGGATTACCTTCTTTTCAATAAGCACACTATTGTCCTCAATATCTATGATTTTGGTAAAATTAATAATGAACGAGCGATGATTCTGAAAAAAAGTCTTTTCAGGTAGTTTTTCTCTTATTTTCTTCAAGGTTGTATGCACACGATACTGCTGTGATATGGTCGTTATATCTATATAATCTCCTTTGGCCTCTATAAATAATATCTCGTTAAGTTTTAGCTTGATAAGTCGCCTATCTATATTGATGTATAAATCTTCTTGGTCACCATTATCCTCCATATTTTTAGGAGCTTCGCTACTACCATTTTTAAGTGCGCTTTTAATTTTGCGAATAGTTTTATCGAATCTTTCCGGCGTAATGGGTTTTACCAAATAATCTACAATCGCTTCGTATTCATAAGCAGCAATCGCAAAATCTGTATCTGAGGTAATTAGAACAATTTTAGTGGAATCTTTTAAGGTCTGTACAAAATCTACACCACTAAAACCGGGCATATGGATATCTAAAAACAC
>RCND010000204.1_pt1 | contig 33659 bp, 31 predicted proteins | sample 2041351 | NCBI WGS metagenome assembly RCND01 (sample SAMN09708230, study PRJNA481090) | Marine sediment metagenome, whole genome shotgun sequencing project. | biome: marine sediment; feature: ocean; material: sediment; isolation source: Sewage treatment plant 12B marine sediment (STP12B) ... | reverse complement strand
AGGTTAGAAAAATAGAGATCAAGACAAGAAGACTGTCTGACCATATTTTCTCGGGAGAATATCACAGTTCCTTTAAAGGACGTGGTATGACCTTTTCTGAAGTAAGACAATATCAGTTCGGGGATGATATCAGATCAATTGATTGGAATGTTACAGCCAGGTATCATGAGCCTTATATAAAGGTTTTTGAGGAAGAACGTGAATTGACAATGATGCTTGTTGTTGATATTAGCGGATCAGAATCATTTGGGACAACACAGCAGTTCAAGAGAGATATCCTGACCGAAATAAGCGCGACCCTTGCCTTTTCTGCCATTCAAAATAACGATAAGGTAGGATTGTTGTTATTCTCTGATGAGATCGAATTGTTTATCCCCCCAAAAAAGGGAAAAACACATGTACTTAGAATTATTAGGGAATTGATAGAATTCCAGCCGAAAAGTAAAAAAACTGACCTTACCCAAGCTTTGCGATACTTCTCTAACGTAATGAAGAAGAAGGCCATTGTATTTATATTATCAGACTTTATTGATTCCGGGTATGACAACGCCTTGAAAATCGTTGGAAAAAAGCATGATGTAACCGGTATCAGAGTATACGATAAACTAGAGACCGAATTACCAAAATTAGGAATGGTTCCCATGAGGGATGCTGAAAACGGGGAGATTGTATTGGTCAATACCAACTCAAAATCTGTAAGAAGGAATTATAGGGCCAATTATCTTCAGACAGTTGATTATTTTGAAGAATCCTTTACCAAAAGTGGTTCAGGAGTTATCAATACGAGAATTGATGAGAGTTATGTTAAAAAGCTTTTAGGGTATTTTAAAAGAAGAGCTTAGTTGGTCTTTGGAAGAGATTGGAGTAAAAATGAAATTAATAGAATGAGGTATTTGTTTTATCTGTCATATAAAATCAAGGAATCATTGGAAGGTCCTAGGAGTTTAAGCTCCGCTGTATCTTTTCATAAGGTCATTGTATTATTCGCATTGCTCTTGTGCTTTGCTGGATACGGACAGGTTGCGACTAAAATAGATACGACAAGCATCAGAATTGGGGAACAATTCAATTATGAGATCATCGTTGATCAAACAAAAGACGTTCGATTTCCAAAATTCGAATCCGACAGTTTGAACAGAATTGGAATTGTTACGTCTCATAAAATTGATTCTTTAAGGAATCAGTTGATCAAAAAATATACACTAACCAGTTTTGACAGTGGCCGATACGTATTGCCAGGCCAAGAGATTTTTATCAAGGACAAGCGATTTTTAACTGATCAGGTGATCATAGATGTTGGAACAGTTCCAGTGGATACGATTAAGCAACCCATGCATCATATCAAGGAAATTCAGAATGAGCCTTATTTATTTAGTGATTATCTGAATTATTTCTGGGGCCTGATTGCCCTGCTGGTAGTTATAGGACTTATTTTATATTTTGTTTTAAGAGATAAACCTACTGAGGAGGAGATTATTTCGAGAATTCCACCATTTGATGCAGCCAAAATGAGACTGAAGGAACTGGATGGAAAAGAACTCATTTCTCAAAACAAGATCAAATTGTATTATGTTGAATTAACTGACATTGTCAGGACATTTATTGAAAAAGAATTGAATATTCCGGCTTTAGAGTCTACAACGGATGAATTATTGGAAACGATTACAGATTTCAATTCAAGTAGTAAACTGAATATTCCAAAGGAGACCTTGTACAAATTGGAGAAATTGCTTCAGGAAGCGGATCTTGTAAAATTCGCAAAATCCAAACCGCTCCAAAATGAAATTGCCCTTCACAGGGGGGATGCAGAAGGAATTATCGATATCCTGCATCCAATTAATGTTGAACCTAAAGAAGAAGCGGATGGGGAGTAATATGGAATTTACAAACCCAGAATTTCTGTGGTTCTTATTACTGATCCCAATCATGGTGATTTGGTACTTTTTTGTTAGAAAAAAAGATAGTGCCGATTTGCATATGCCAAGTATTGCGAGTTTCGAACATAAAAATATATGGGCCAAATTGAAACCAATACTTTATTTGTTGAGACTGTTGGCGATTTCATTATTGATTATCGCTTTGGCACGTCCTCGTAAGGTGGAAGTAAGCAAAAGAACAAAGACAACGAGAGGTATTGATATTGTAATGGCCATTGATGTTTCTGCCAGTATGCTGGCCAAAGATTTAAAGCCAAATAGATTGGAGGCTTTGAAGGAGGTAGCGAGCAAGTTTGTTCAGAAAAGACCGAATGACAGGATTGGAATTGTGGTGTATGCAGGGGAGAGTTTTACTCAAACGCCTATTACCAGTGATAAGACCATTATTCAGAATACCATTAGAAAAATTAGATGGGGTCAGATAGAGGATGGTACTGCCATAGGAATGGGACTTGGTTCTGCAGTGAACAGGTTAAAAGATAGTAAAGCCAAAAGCAAGGTGATTATTCTCCTAACTGACGGGGTTAACAATACTGGATTTGTAGATCCAAAGACGGCTACAGAATTGGCAAAAGAGTTGAATATCAAGGTGTATACCATAGGTTTGGGAACTAATGGAACCGCATTGTTTCCTGTAGCTAAAGACCTGAATGGGAAACTCATTTTTAGAAATGCGCCAGTGGAAATTGATGAGGAGCTTTTAAAATATATCGCATCTGAAACAGATGGAAAATATTTCAGAGCGACTGGAAATAAAAAGTTAGAGGCTATTTATGATGAAATAAATAAGCTTGAAAAAACTGAAATTGAAGAATTTAAATATTACAATTATCAGGAAAAATTTAGACCGTTACTGATGTTGGCAGGATTTTTAATCTTACTCGAAATGTTGATGAGGTTTACGGTTTATAGAAGTTTTATCTAGGTTAATAGGATATGTATCAAATAGAAGAACCAAAATATTTTTACTTGTTTATCGCCGTAGCGATTTTGTTGCTATTTTATTTGCTGACCTGGTTTTGGAAATTAAAAAAACAAAAAGAGTTTGCGGAACTTTCTTTGTTGAATGAGTTAAGTCCTCAGAAATCTGTTTTTAAACCAGCGTTGAAAATGATCTTTGTGCTTTTAGCCTTGTCATTGTTGATCATTGCCATGGTAAATCCTAAAATGGGTACGCAATTAAAAACAGTCAAAAGACAGGGTGTGGATATTGTTTTTGCACTTGATGTTTCGAAAAGTATGTTAGCAGAAGACATTGCGCCAAACAGATTGGAAAAATCCAAGCAGATCATTTCTAAGATCATTGATAAATTAGGGAGTGATAGGGTTGGAATAATAATATATGCAGGGAATGCCTATCCCCTGCTACCGATTACTACAGATCACGGTGCGGCCAAGATGTTTTTACAGAATGCTGGTCCTGATATGGTTTCCTCACAGGGTACTGCTATAAATGAGGCCCTTGAATTATCGAGAACCTTTTTTGACGATGATACCCAAACCAACAGGTTTCTTTTTGTGATTTCGGATGGAGAAGATCATGAAGAAAATTCGGGTAAGATCGCCAAAGAAATTGTTAATCTTGGCATAAGGACCTATACCATCGGTATTGGATCAAATAAAGGAGGCCCAATTCCTATCAAGAAAAACGGAAAATTTTTGGGATATAAGAAGGATAATAAAGATGAAGTAGTGATCACTAAACTGAATGTAGAGACACTTAAAGATATTGCGGAAAACGGAGAAGGAAAGTATATTTATGGGAATAAGACCTCTAAAACCATTGAGTATGTGGAAGAACTTTTACTTAAGGCGGATAAAAAAGAATTTGAATCGAAACAGTTTTCTGATTATAAGGATCAGTTTCAATGGTTCATTGGGTTTGGGTTACTGTTTTTGGTCTTAGACGTTTTCTTGTTGAATAAGAAGACCAAATGGGTACAAAAATTGAATTTATTTAATGAAAGGTAAAATGAAAAATATAGTTTATGTGTGGATCTTTTTACCCTTGGGCCTTTTAGCTCAGGAAAAGGTGAAAGAGATACAAGAACCCGTAAAAATAAAGCTGGCTGAAAAGCAGATTCTTAGAACTGGTAATGATTTATTCAAGCAAAAGCGATTCGTTGATGCTGAAGTAAAGTATAAAAAAGCTTTAAAGGAAAATCCTAATTATTCTACGGCGGGTTATAACCTGGGAAATGCCGTTTATGAGCAGAATAGGCTTGAAGAGGCCTTGCCTATGTATGAGTTGGTGGCGAAAAGTGCCGGTGAAGTTGAAACAAGAGAAAAATCATTTCACAATATTGGTAATGTGATGATGAAACAGAAGCAGTATGACAAGGCGATTGCAGCCTATAAGAATTCTCTACTGCTGAACCCCAACGATGAGAGAACCAGATATAATTTGGCACTTGCACAGAAATTATTGAAAGACCAGCAGCAAGACGATCAAAATAAAGACCAGAACAAAGACAAGGATAAGGATCAGAACAAGGATCAGAATCAGGATCAGAACAGCGAAAACAAGGATCAAAATGAGGATCAGGGTGACGATGAAAAGAAAGATCAAGATAAGAATGAAGGGGATAATAAAAATGATGAAAATGATCAGCAAGATCAGAAGAACCAAGGTGATAAAAAGGAACAAAATAAGCAACCTCAGCCTAATCAATTAAGTAAACAACAGATTGAGCAGCTTCTTGAGGCCATGAACAACGAAGAGAATAAGACACAACAAAAAGTTAATGCCAAAAAGGCTAAAGGAAAAAAAGTAAATCAGGAAAAAGACTGGTAAATAAAAGCAACATTTTATCGTTAGGATGATTTGGAATGGAAGTTCGTAAAATGAAAAGGAAGTATTTAACCATATTGATACTGCTAATTACAGTGCAAAGCGTTGTCGCTCAGGTAACGTTTAAAACTGTTGTGAGCAAAACTGAACTTGGTCTAAATGAGCGCCTAAGAATAGAATTTTCGATTGATCGTCAGGGTGGAGATGACTTTACGCCCCCTGATTTTAAGAATTTTAAGGTTCTTGCCGGCCCTAGTCAGTCGAGTAGTTTCTCTTCGATCAATGGAAAGACATCATATAAATTGACCTATACCTATATTATTCAACCAACAGCAAAAGGAACCTATACTATTCCTTCAGCAACGGTAACCTATGAAGGGGAACAAATCAAATCAAACACCATTAGGATCTCCGTAACTGACGCCATAGAAATTCCGGAAGACCCAGACGATCCAAGATATATAGCTCAGCAAAATATACATTTGGTGACAGAAGTATCTGATATGGCACCCTATGTTGGAGAAAGTATTTCGGTGGTTTATAAATTATATGTTGATATCAATCAGGTAAATGTTCAGAATACCAGAGAAGCTGCGTCACCTTCTTTTAATGGCTTTTGGAACCAAAGTATTGATGTTAAAAAATGGGTGGCTAAGAATGGCACTTATGGCGGAAAACCACATCGCTTTGTGATCGTGCGAAAAACGGTATTGATTCCGCAAAAGTCAGGAAAACTCGAGATTGAACCCTTGGAAATGGAAATTACAGCTGGAGTTCCCATTGGGAGAAGAGATTTTTTCGGAAATATGCTTATGGATGATGTAAGTTTTACCCTGACCTCTGGTAAAAAAATAATCAGAGTAAAGGAGTTACCATCCGAGGGCAAACCATTTAATTTTACGGGAGCTGTAGGGGATTTTGAATTTTCAGTAACGCCGAGTAAAACAGAATTAAAGTCGAATGAATCAGCACAAATAAAGGTTGAGCTGAAAGGTGAAGGGAATTTGAAATTAGTAAAACTCCCAGGTATTGAAACCTCTAATGGTTTGGAGGTATATGAACCAGAGCATAAGGAGAATATAAAGACAACCTTAAAGGGTTTGACAGGAAGTGTATATGATCAATATGCGGTGGTCCCGCAATCTAGAGGGAAGTTTAAGGTCCCTGGAGTATCGTTCTCTTATTTCAATCCGAAGGAGGAAAAATACTACTCTGTTGATACACCACCTATCATGCTGAATGCTTTGAATGGACTTGAATTATCGGATGAAAATGTAGTGAGCAATAAACAGGCAGTAACTAGTAATGAGGGAGATATACGTTATATTCATTTAAAAACGGACTTTGTGTCTACCTTTGAAGATGAGGAGTTCTTTGGTTCGGACCTTTTCTACTTGTTAATGATTCTTCCTTTATTATCTATTCCTTTAGGTATTTTCATAGGTAAGAAAAAACAGGAAAGAGACAGTGATATTGTTGGGAATAAACGAAGAAAGGCAGACAGGCTAGCAAGAAAGTTCTTATCTCAGGCCAGAAAAGAATTGGGTAAAAAGGAGGCTTTCTATATCGCTTTAGAAAAGGCTCTTCACAACTATCTTAAAGCAAAATTACATGTCGAAACCTCTGATATTTCTATAGAAAAGATCGCCGAGATTCTAAATAATAAGCAAGTGGATGGGTCAACCATACAGGAATTTAGTAAAGTATTGGAAAATTGTGACTATGCCCGCTATGCACCATCAACTGATGTTATGATGAAACAGGAATACGAGAATGCAAAAATAGCTATTGCAAAAATTGATAAACAACTGTAATAGAATTAAGTATAAAATTAAAAATGTTGAAAGGTTTAGTACATATTGTTTTTATTTCGCTCTTGTTGCTAACAGGAATACAGTTACATGCACAGGCTCCTGATAGTTTATTTGTTGCAGCAAATAAATCATACCAACAGGAAAAATATATGGAGGCATTGGAAAGCTATCAGCAAATTGAGAAGATGGACCTTAAATCTTCCGATTTGTATTTCAATATGGCCAATATCTATTATAAAACAAATCAAGTAGCCCCGGCTGTCTATTACTATGAAAAAGCCTTGAAGCTTGCCCCAAATGATAAAGACATTCAGTTTAATCTGAATTTTGCGAATAGAATGATACTTGATAATATTGAACCGCTTCCTAAAAGTCTTTGGCAAAAGTTTATGGACGGAATCATTTTAAGGCTCACTTATGAGACCTGGGTAAAAATTGCGGTTAGTTTGGCATTCGTATTTGCCATCTTGTTTCTCATGTATCATTTTTCCTATAGCACTAGTAAGAAACGTATATATTTTATTACCAGTATATTATCGGTGATATTTGTGACCATATGCTTATTTTTTGCTTATAGAAACAAGCATTATGTTGAGAATAATATTGAAGCCATTATTTTTTCTACAGAGGCTGAAGTTAAAAGTGCCCCAACAAATTCAAGTGATGTATATTTTGAACTTCACGAAGGAACTAAGGTTGTCATACTTGAAACCCTAGACAATTGGAAAAAGATCAAAATTGCCGATGGAAAAATGGGTTGGATCGATGCAACTACTCTCAAGGAAATTTAATAATGTTAACTTTTTGAAATAGGAGACATAAGTCAACCCCTGAATTAAGTCAGGGGCTTATTTAAGTTAGCCCCTCGCTTAAATAAACCCTTGAGGAAACTTATCAAGGTTTAAAACAAACGGGTAATATTTCACCTTTGGCAAGACAATATTTTTCAACGAGTTCAGGGCTTAATGTTTTGGAATAATCTACTTCTTCAACTTTGAATCCTGCGTTACGCAAGCGATCAAAATAATCTCTTCCGTATATTCTGACATGATCATATTGCCCAAAATGTTTGGCCTTATCTTCAGGAGTTTGAATATTGGGATCTTCGTAGGTTTTTTCTCTTGCTAGTTCCTGCGGTACCTGAAAAATCCCCATACCTCCTGGTTTCATTACTCTTAAGAGCTCCTTCATGGCTTTACCGTCATCTTCGATATGCTCCAATACATGATTGCATAGTACAATATCAAAATCATTTTCATTGAAAGGAAGGTTGAGAATATCTGCCTTCACGTCTACAATAGGAGAATAAAGATCAGCTGTGGTATAGTTTAGGTGTTTCATGTTTTTAAATAAAGACAAGAAACACTGCTCAGGAGCCATGTGTAAGACTTTCATTGGTTTATAAAAGAATTCTGTTTCATTTTTAAGATACAACCAAAGTAATCTGTGTCTTTCTAATGAAAGTGTACTTGGTGATAGTACATTGGGCCTCTGCTCACCATAACCATAGGGTAAAAATCGCTTAAAACTTTTCCCGTCAATAGGATCGGTATACGTATCACCTTTTAACCAGAAAGCAAGAAACGGTCTGGCTAGGTAACTCATTTTTATTAAATAGGGCCGGGGAATGGTATTCAGCACAAATTTGAAGATCTTCATTGAATACTTTCTTAGTTAGCTCTGAATTCGTCTTCTTCTTTTGTGTCAATGCCCAAAGCTTCATTTATATATTTAAAAGTAGAAAGTAATTCAGGTTTTCCATCTAAAATGGCGACATCATGCTCAAAATGGGCACTTGGTTTATCATCTGCCGTTTTAATCGTCCAGCCATCACTGAATTGCTTGATTTTATGTGTTCCTAAATTGATCATAGGCTCAATGGCCACAACCATACCTTCTAAAAATTTCTTTCCTTTTCCACGCCTTCCATAGTTCGGCATCTCAGGATCTTCATGCATCTCTCTTCCCAAACCATGTCCAACAAGTTCACGAACAACACCATAACCGTGGCCTTCTGTAAATTGCTGAATGGCAAAACCAACGTCACCAACTCTGTTGCCAGTTCTGAATTGTCTGATGCCCATATAAAGACTCTCCTTGGTAATGTCAAGAAGCTTTTTTGTGTCTGTATCAATCTCTCCAACTGCAAACGTATAAGCATGATCTCCATAGAAGCCATTTTTCAAAGCCCCGCAATCAACTGAAATGATATCTCCCTCTTGTAAGGGTTTACTATTAGGAATACCATGAACCACTTGTTCATTCGGGCTCATGCATAAGCTATTGGGGAAGTCATATAATCCTAAAAAACCTGGTATTGCGCCATGATCTCTGATAAATTCTTCAGCGATTTTATCCAATTCCAAAGTACTAATACCGGGCTTGATCACTTTCGCAATTTCACCTAGTGTCTTTGAAACGATAAGAGCACTTTCTCTCATCAATTCTATCTCCTCACGGGATTTAATTTGTATCATGACGTGAATTTAATGAGGCAAAGATACTGTAAAAAGATATTGATCCAAAGGGAATCATTTCTGCTTTTTTATAACAATTTAGTTAGCCAAAACTTGTTTTATTTTATGCACAACAACCTCAGGTTGAATTGTTGTCATGCAATCGGAATAACCTGGGACAATTTTATTACCATAAACTGAAGTTGGTAAAAACGGATATTTCTCTTGGTCAGGAAGAAGACTGTTTTCGATTGGCTGTCTAAAAGGAACAAATCCGGCATATGGGTGAGTATTACCCCACATCGTGACCACAGGTACGCCAAACATAGCTGCCATATGGCCATTACCAGAGTCCATACTTAGCATTAGATCAAGGTTACTAATCAACTCTAATTCCTGTTGAAAAGTTAAAGTCCCTGCAACATTGATACAGCTATTTGAAACAGAAGCCATTGATTTTAGTTGAACTACTTCCTTTTTACCCCCTCCAAATAAGAATATTTTATATTCTTCTTGAAGCAGTAATTGGATTACCTCTTTCATTAAATTCAAGGGATACATCTTGGTTTCATAGGTAGCAAAAGGAGCTATTCCCAGCCATTTTGAATTTTTTTCACCCGTAATTCGCTCAATTTCAATTGACATCGCTTGTCTATCAAGTAAGTTCACTTCTGATAATGATATGGGAAGCTGCAATTTTTTGCAAACTTCAGCATGGCGATCGATCATTGAAGTCATAGGAGAAAGTCTCTTTGGTCGCAAGGCCGTTAACTTTTTTCTTTCTGATCGATCTTTATTTAATGAAACCACAGCGACATTATTCCATTTAAAAAAGGTGGCAATCACTTTTGATCGCAATACATTGTGCAAATCGGCAAAGGCATCAATTCCTAAAACCGACAGGTCTTTATAGAGTTTATATAATCCGACTAAGCCAGTCTGAGAATTTTCTACATCGGCAGCATAAAATTGTACGCCAGGTAAACGAGAAAAAAAGGATTTAAAAAGAGGTCTTGAAACTACGGTGATCTTAAGATTAGGATATTGTTGCTGAAGTGCCAAAACAATAGGAACCGTCATTGCCACGTCACCAATGGCAGATAAGCGCATGATCAATAAATGTTTAGGACGCTTTAATTCATTTTCGAGCACGAAGCACAGGATTTAAATTATCATCATTGTACATTTTCATCTGCTTGTAAACCTTCATGTATTTGTCACCGTTTTCAAAATCTTCCAATAATTCATCAATGGCCATACAGAGATCTGTTTGCTGCTCCAATAGAACCGACAGTTTTTGTTTGCAAGCAGTTCTGTGCGACTCAGAAGCATCTTTTCTTTCAGCTTCTTGCTTCATATGGTAAATTTTAAGTGCTAAAATAGATAGACGATCATAGGCCCATGCAGGACTTTCAGTATTGATCTTGGCATCTGATGCAGCTGTTACACTCTTGAACAGATCAAGAAAATAGCTATCGATGAATTCAACCATATCTGTCCTAACCTGATTAGAACGGTCAATTCGCCTTTTAATCTTCAAAGCTTCTACTGCATCTATTTCAGGATCTCTAATGATATCTTCCAAATGCCATTGGACAGTATCGACCCAGTTCTTATGATAAAAAAGGTGCTTGATATCTTCATTTTCATATGGGTTACCGAGAGGAGTATCTATATGATCATTCACGTGATAATCGATGATACTTTGTTCAAAAATGATAAATGCTTCCTTTGATTTCATAATATAGATTGATATTATAGCGAATCGATTCTCCCTAAGCTTTTCTTCATCACAAAGAGAGTACTTTACCTAATTGAAAGGAATATAAATGTATTGATATACCCTCTATTAAGGCTCGTAAAGGTAAGTTAAAAAACTAAAATAGATAAAAAAAACAAGAATAAAACTAGGGCTAAATATGATATATGAAGCCTAAAACCTAAATAAAAATACTAGCTTTTGAAAAATCCGAAGAGACCTTTTTTAGATTTGTGTTCTTTTGGTTTTTCAGTTTTTAAAAGTTGTTGATAGATTTCACCCCATCCCAGAAGGCCCCCAACATTTCTGTCGTCAATGAATACATCTGCATTTACTTTCCGACTGATGCTACCATCAAATTTTTCTTCGGGGTAACTCTTATTAACCGCATAAAATTCGAGTCCGTTTTTTTGGCAAAAGTCAACAGCTTCCTGTAATCTTTCACCATAGCGATAAGTCCACAGAATCAATCGGTGTCCTTTTTGCTGCAATTCTAACAAAGTATCAAAGGCGAAAATTTTAGCAGACCCAACTTTTGGATAGGCGTCTTCTACTATAGTACCGTCAAAATCAACGGCAATCAGCAAAGAATTTTTAGGTAAAATTTTCATCTTTAAATTTTCATCAAATCTAATCATTATAAGCCCTTAAATCAAATAAAAGCCTTTCTTTAAAATGACATAACATTATTAATAACGGAGCTTTTCAGCTTTTCTTGTATTTTAGATTTCGAACTCGGTTACTTTTTTTATTTCAACAATGATGCTCGAGTCATGGCACCTGGTTGAGAAATGTTTAAAAGATCGAGTATCGTTGGTGCAATATCTCCCAAAACGCCATCTTTTATATTGTTTTCCTTATTCTTTTCGACAAGAATAAGCGGAACGGGATAAGTGGTGTGCGCAGTATTCGGAGATCCGTCTTCGTTGATCATTTTTTCACTGTTTCCATGATCAGCAATAATGATGCTAGAATAATTATTTTCCAATGCAGCAGTCACAACAGTTTCCAGACATCCGTCAACCACCTCAGCAGCCTTTATTGCAGCCTCCATAACACCAGTGTGCCCAACCATGTCTGTATTTGCAAAATTTAAACAAATAAAGTCAGCCTCCTGTGCTTTAAGTTCAGGAACGATAGCATCTCTGATATCATGAGCGCTCATTTCAGGTTGTAAGTCGTAAGTGGCTACTTTTGGAGAAGGACAAAGTAATCTTTTTTCTCCATTAAACTCTTTTTCCTGACCCCCTGAAAAGAAGAAGGTAACGTGAGGGTACTTTTCTGTTTCAGCTATTCTGATCTGCTTTTTATTGTTTTTTTCTAATACCTCACCTAAAGTTTCAGACAGATTATCTTTTGGATAAACTACCGAAACATTTTTAAAGGAAGCGTCATAATTGGTAAGGGTCACATAATATAAAGGCAAGGTGTGCATACCAAATTCCTGAAAATTTTCTTGTGTAAGCACTCTGGTCAACTGCCTTCCCCTGTCAGTTCTGAAATTAAAGAAAATGATTACGTCGTTATCTTCAATTTTAGCAATTGGTTGTTGTTGCTCATCAACCATAACGATAGGTTTTATGAACTCATCGGTTATACCATCACTATAACTTTTTTGCATACTTTCGGCTGCGTTGTTGGATGTTTCTCCAACACCATTGACCATAACATCATAGGAAAGCTTTACTCTTTCCCATCGTTGGTCCCTGTCCATGGCATAATACCTTCCACAGATACTCGCTAGCTTACCCGCTGATTGATCCATATGCGCTTCGATTTCCTTTACGAAACCCAGACCGGATTTTGGATCAACATCTCTTCCATCTGTAAAGGCATGTACATAGACATCCTCCAAACCAAAATTATTAGCGGCATCTAAAAGACCTTTAAGATGATCGATATGAGAGTGTACACCTCCATCAGATAGAAGGCCTAAAAAATGTACTTTTTTATGTTCTTTTTTTGCATAAGCAAAGGCATCAGTAATCACCTTTTCCTGAGCAATTGAGCTATTTGCAACAGCATTATTGATCTTCACAAAATCTTGGTATACAATTCGACCTGCTCCTAAATTCATGTGTCCTACCTCAGAATTACCCATTTGTCCTTCAGGCAAACCAACGTTCAAACCGTCTGTCCTTAAACTTGCATTTGGATAATTGGCAATCAATGAATCAAAGAATGGTGTTTTGGCTTTGTAGATAGCTGATACATCAGGGTTTTGAGTTTCACCCCATCCGTCTAAAATGATCAAAATGACTTTTTTTTCCATGGCTGTTTTTGTATTCAAAAATTGAAAGGCAAAGATACGGAACAAATAGATTTTGAACCCTATTTTCTTTGAAAATTACGCATATTCACGGTCAGAATTGAAGATTTTGAACCAGAAATATAATTGATTCAAAAAACATAATTTGGTACAGATTTTTGGCAACTAGTTGGGAACTAATCTAACGATGCCCAATTGTTCGACTGAAACATAGATATAACCATCAGGACCTATTTTGACTGTTCGGACCCTACCCATTCCTTCCATCAATTTTTCTTCTTTTACAACCTTTCCGTTGTCAAGAAAAACAAGATCTAAATATTTAAACTTTAGTGATCCAACCAAAAGATTACCTTTCCACCCTGGATAGCGATCACTGGTAATAAAGGTCATTCCACTCGGGGCTATCGAGGGTACCCAATAGTGCAAAGGTTGTTCCATGCCAGGAAGATCAGTATCATCCGTGATGACTGAATCATCGTAATTAATTCCGTAGGTTATTGAAGGCCAGCCATAATTTTTACCTGGTTTGATAATATTTATCTCGTCACCGCCCTGTGGTCCATGTTCATGTACCCAGATGTCACCCGTTTGGGGATTCATTGCCATGCCCTGAGGGTTTCTATGGCCATAAGAATATACAGCTCCTTTAGCACCTGCTATTGAAACAAAAGGGTTGTCAGAAGGAATGCTTCCATCATCGTGAAGTCTGTAGATCTTGCCTCCGTCTCTATTGATATCTTGAGGATTAACATCTCTGTTACCGCGGTCACCCACTGAGAAAAACAAGTAACCATCCTTATCAAATTCAAGCCTAGAACCAAAGTGATGACCCTTTTTTGTGTTAGGGGTGGCTTTGTATATGATTTCTTTGTCAATAAGTTCATTTCCTTTTAATCGCGCCCTCATTATTGTCGTATTTGAACCTTCGTCATCATTCTCAATATTCCCTGAAAATGAAAAATAGATCCAGCCATTATTGGCATAATCAGGATGTAATTTTAGATCTAGCAGGCCCCCCTGATTATCATAGACCACATCAGGAACATTTTTTATCTGGGTTGTTTCACCATCTTTAAAGAGCATCATTTTACCCTCTTGTTCTGCAATGAGCATGGATCCGTCAGGAAGAAATTCCATCCCCCATGCAATATCAAGTCCGTCAACGACTGTTTCAGCTTTATAACTGAAATTTTCATCGCTTTTGAATTCAGTATTCTTTTGACATTGGCTCAGAAAAAAAGACAAACAAATAACGAGAAAGCTAATTTTTTTCATAATTCGAGAATTTAGTTTCAAATGTACGATTTTTCAGAAGGAATATTTGAGATTGATACTTGCATAATAGTTTCTGGGATTGCCGGGATAGTAATACCGTGGGGGATTGTTTCCAAAACTACCGGCATTGATTTGCAGCATAGAGGCATATTTTTCGTCAAAGATATTGTTTAAACCGATATGGGTATCCAGCATAAAATGCTTGCCAAACTCTTTTTTAAATCCGGTTTTTACATTGACTAACTGGTAACTCTGTGCATAGATACTGTTATCATCCCTCAAAGGGATATCACCAATATATTGATAGTTGAGAAAGGCATATAACCCGCAAGAAGTATTCAAATGGAGTTGAGAATAGAAAGTTTGATCGGGAACACCAGTAAGGTCATTTCCTGAATAGTCATTATCTAGATCCTTAAAATCCTCAAAAGTATAATCGTTCAAGCTGAAAGAATTTGAATGACTGAGCTGCACCAGTTCTTTGTTGATCAAAAAATAATTCAAAGCAATTTCAATGCCTTTATGTTTCGTATTACCCGCATTGATCCCAATAAACTGATCATCTCCAGTTCTCCGAGCCACAAGTAGGTTGTTGATATCCATGACATACAATGAAATTTCATAATTGAAGATTTTATTGATGATTTTTCCACGGCTACCAATTTCATAATTCCACCCTGTCTCCGGTTGAATATTATTATTGATCAGCCCATCTGGCAGAAGTGTTTCTTCAAGTTTTGGAGGAGAGAATCCATGACTGACAGTAGCAAAGATCATGCTATTTTGATCGAGCTGATAGTTAAGCCCAATTTTAGGAGACAAAATAGCGTCAAAGCGATAATCTCCAGAAAAATTATCATTTCCCTGGTTAAACTTGTCATTGAGATTATAGGCAGTTTGATTCAAGTTTACCCCCAAATCAATTAGAAATTTTTTAGACAAATGATACTTAACCTCCGTAAAAAGGTTAAAATAATATCTCTTTTCCTTGAAATCACTTAACAGTGGTCCCTGCATACTTCCTGTTCCCGGAGGATAGTCCTGATAAAGATTTTCATAGGTTTTTAAAAGATTCAAGTCATTAAAAAATTCGAACCCAACTGTCCATTGAAAATCTTTTTTAAACAAACTCGTATTTTGTATAAAACGTGTCCTCAGCCCTATAGCCTTTGTGTTTTGTTCAAGAATATTAAAGGGTCTGGCTTCATAAGAATCCAATAAGCTTCCGAAAATACTACTGACTTGTTTTGACTTTTGATTGTACTCGTGCTGCCATGAAACCCCGAGCAGAAATTTTGAATAATCCTCAAATCCTTGCGACTGGGCCCAGGTAAAGGCAGCTTTTGTAGGGTCATTTATATAATCATCCTCATTAAGAGAGCTTGGAATATAGGCTTTAAGGTCGATGAAATTAGCAAGTATATTGAAGTTGTTCTTCTCATTGAGGGAGTGATTTGAAGCCAATGTGATTGTTTGCCTCTTTAATTCATTATTCTCCCTATAGCCATCACTTTGGGTATTGGAATAAGTTAATTTGGCAGCATTGCTCTTATTTCCCAGATTCGTATTGATCCAAAATTTTTGAAGGCCATAGGAACCAAACGTATAGGCGGTTTGTATGGATTGTGTATTGAAACGACCTTTATCGGCAATGAGTTGAATGCTTCCTCCCAGTCCCGCTCCATAAAGACTGGATGAAGGTCCTTTTAATATTTCCATTCTGGCAATTCCCTGCAGCTCAATATCCTCAACAGTTGTTTCTCCTGAACCATTGGTTAGCGGAATATCTTCATAATAAGCCCTGATCTTACTTGTGCCAAATAGATTTCTGGAACCAATACCTCGTATGGTAATCCTATTGGTATTAAGTGTTCCGTTATGCATATAAACACCGGGAACACTATTTAGAATTGGTGCAATATTGATACCATCGTTACTTTTGATTTGACTTTCTGAAATTACCGAGATAGCAGAAGAAATCTCTTTTAATTCACTTTGGAAATGACTTGATTTTATAATCACCTCCGCAAGATCGAAAGGTTTTTCAATCATTTCAACAAGAATAAATGTAGCTTCTTGAATAGAAATTGTTTTAGAGAGATAGCCTTGTTTGTCAAAGGTGTAGCTCCCTGTAGATTTTAGTAAAAAAAGACCATTATAGTCTGAAGTTCCCACTTTTTTACCATTTTCGTCAGTTATCTTAACTTCTTGAACGGCCAGTTTATGATCGCTACTGATGACCTTTCCTTGAAAAGATTGGCCATTTAGGGATGATAAGATGGAAAAAAAAAATAAAACGATTAGAAAACTATGTCTCATTTGAATTTTCATCTTTTGGAATGCTTGTTATTTAACAACGGCATTTTTAATGTTGTTTTTATTTTCATTTACATAGTAGACAAAACCATTGACAACAACATAAACAACTTGGTCATTTTTTCTTAGCAAAAAAGTTGCATCAGTTCCCAGGTTGATCGGAGACGCAGGTAAAGTATTATTTTTAGGGATCAAAATCTTTTTTAAGTCGATTATATTCATAGGCATAGGCGTGAATTTTATTTCCTTTGGCATGTTGTTGATGCTTACAGAAGTATAACCTTGTTTTAGAAGTGATAAAAAATCAAGGCTCATAAATTCCTCAAAATCATTCATTATTTTAGGATAAGTTTCTCCCACTTTGAATGTTAAACCCGCAGCTTCCAAAGTTTCGTAGCCATAATGAGTCGAAAGGTCTCCTATATCGGTGATTTTGCCCAAGTAATAGAAATCACTGTGATTCTTGTTTTCAATCTCGTTATAAATAATGCCCAGGTCAACTGTAAAATTCAATCCCAAATAGGAAAAAGTAAGATTTTCAATTTTTAGATCGAACAACTTTCGATCATTTTTAGGTATGGAGAGGTATTTATCAAGTGTGGTTGTTTTATAACCTTGACTACCTATGATCTCGATGGCAGTCAATATACTTACAAAGTTTAGTTGACGAATAAATTGCTTTTCAGGATCATTAAAATGCCCTCCGGATTCAATAAGTATTGTACTGGTGCCCCATTTTTGCATATTGTCACCAAAGGCTCTTGGTTCGAAATCATCCGAATACCTTCCAATCTGTCCCCGGGCATACCTTTGCAATATCCCATTCATCTTGGCGATGACTCTCATGGCATTTCCTCTAGTCTCATTAATGTCTTTTTCAAAATTAAAAGCTGGAGCTAAAAATGAAATAGTTGCCGGTTTAGAAGTTCCCTTTGTATTGTAGTATTTGCTTTGATCGTGAAGATTGAATCCGAAGTCAGCATCAAGACTGTCACGAACCTTTTTTAGCAATATGGATTCTGGCGATTGAAGTCTTAAGGCATCTCTGTTAATGTCAATCCCAATGGCGTTGCGTCGTGTAAATATCTCAGCACCATCCGGATTTAACATTGGAATAAAGTGAACTTTGACATTTTTTAAAATAGATTTATCTGTTTTTAAATAATTAATGATATCAAAAATAGAGGCTGTGGCCGTTGATTCATCGCCATGCATTTGAGACCATAATAAAATTTCTGTTTCACCTTCTCCAACGCTAATCATAGAAATATTGCGCCCTTGAATAGACCTTCCAAGAACTGTAATTTCAAAACCATTTTGTTCCTTAAGACTATCGATCAAAGGTTGAATATCCTTATGCTTGAATCTGCGGGTTTCAATTGTTACTTCGCGGAAATTATCATATGAGTCAAACAATTGTTTGTCCAGAGATTGTTTTTGTCCATACCCCATTAATGGGAGCAATAAAAGCAAAAAGTATTTGGTCATGATCTATGATTTGTCAGGAACAGGTTCCCAGTTCAAAAAAGCGGTTGATACTCTAATATTTTCTATAAAATCTTTACCAGGATCTGTTTTCTCTGTCCTGTAGCCCTTGTCAATTTCCATCCAAAGGGGGTGTTCTTCAAAATGGGTATATTCAAAATGGCCAATGACATAGTCGATCATAGGAAACTTCTCTTTTAAATAATTGATTAGTTGGATATTTGATTTTAGTTGTTTTTGGGTCAAGGGCATGTCAGCTGTTCCTCCAACATTTTCAATACCGATGGCACAGTGATTCAAGCCAATCACATGTCTTGCCATAGCAGTCTCAGGAAGTAGTTGGTATACTTTGCCATCTTGATCTACAAGAAATTGAGCGGATACATTTAGAGCGCTTGCCTTGGTTATGTCTTGACGAGAATTTGGGAGTTTGCTTGGATTAAAAGCATCAAAGGATTTTTCAAAATCAGGAATAGCTGTCCAATGAACAACAATCATCCGAGGCTCAATAGAGGGTTCATTTTTGATGATACCATATCTTTTTTCCAGATAATCCAAACTGAGCTGTTTTCTTTCTTCATCAAAGGTGATAGGTTTGTCTATGATATGTAGAGCGCTACAGGAAGTAAGAATAAGGCTGACTAAGAAGATGAAAAAACCTGATTTTAGCATTGAATAGCATTGAAATTATTTGATTGAGGGCTAATTTAGCTAAATTTAGGTTTGATGAAATCAAAATTTTAATTTTTATTGAAATGCTATGACTAGAAAAAACAAAGCAGGTTTATGAAGATTTTGATGAGGAGACTCATGCTTAGCTTGGTTAATTTATATGATTTGGATGACTTTTTTTATTTTGAAGCCTAATACCGATCAGAGCTTGAGCAGAATTAAATGAAGGCTAAAAAAATTAGGATTGCTATGATCCCGAATCTGATTTTATTATTCCCATCTTTTCTTGATGAATAAGTCATAAAATCACAACTATTAGGGCTTAAAGGTGCGAAAATATGAGCTTGACTTTGTGAAAAATGACAATATGCAAAATTATTCAAAATTTTAAAATTGCATAACTTTACAAAAAGGCTCAAAATGAAGCGAAAAAACCTTTCGAATACAGTGTTGGAAAAACTTCCATACCATCTAAGAGATTTTATCTTAAAGCAGCCCTATGATGAGTACACGGCTCAAAACCAGGCGGTTTGGCGCTATGTGATGAGAAAGAACATGGATTATTTAAAAAAGGTAGCTCACGAATCTTATATTCCTGGTTTGGCAAAGGCAGGTATTTCAGTAGAGGAGATTCCAAGAATGGAAGGGATGAACAGAATCTTAAAGGAAATAGGTTGGGCAGCCGTTTCCGTTGATGGTTTTATTCCACCCAATGCTTTTATGGAATTTCAGGCCTATAATACCCTGGTGATCGCTGCAGACATTCGAACCATCGATCATATAGAGTATACACCTGCTCCTGACATCATCCATGAGGCAGCCGGACACGCTCCGATAATAGCCAATCCTGAATATGCAGAATACCTTCGCCGCTTTGGAGAGATCGGTTCAAAAGCCATTTCCTCTGCCAGAGATTTTGAATTGTTTGAGGCGATAAGGCATTTATCAATCATTAAAGAGGACCCTGCAACCCAAGCAAAAGAAATAGTAGAAGCTGAAGAACAAATCGCTGTAATTTCAAAAAACATGGGAGTTCCAAGTGAAATGGCTGGCATTAGAAATATGCATTGGTGGACAGTGGAATACGGATTAATAGGAACTCTTCAACATCCTAAAATTTATGGAGCTGGCCTTCTTTCCTCTATTGGAGAAAGTAAATGGTGTATGGGAGATCGAGTAAAAAAATTGCCCTATTCAATAGATGCGGCCAAGGTTGAATTTGATATTACCAAACCGCAACCCCAGTTATTTGTCACCCCAGATTTTGCACAATTGAGTTTTGTACTTGAAGATTATGCCAATTCAATGGCCTTAAGAAAGGGAGGCTTGAATGGAGTTCAAAAATTGATCGAATCAAAAAATCTGGGAACCATAGAACTGAGTACCGGCATTCAGATTTCAGGTAAATTCACGGAAGTCATTGAAGACGATCGGTCAAGACCGATTTATATTAAAACGATGGGACCAACAGCGCTGGCCTATAAGAACAAGGAATTGATAGGCCATGATAAACAATACCACGCAGAGGGTTTTGGATCTCCAGTAGGAAAATTGAAAGGGATCAATCTTGCCATTGAAAATATGTCGCCAACTGATCTAGAGGCTTATGGCATTTACGAGGGCAGAACGACACATTTATTGTTTGAAGGAGGTGTGTTGGTTGAAGGTGAAATAATTACGGGTAAGCGAAATCTTCAAGGGAAGATTATTTTGATTTCTTTTAAAAACTGCACCGTTACATATAAGGAGGAGGTTTTATTCAAACCTGAATGGGGGATATATGATATGGTAGTAGGTGAAAATATAATTTCAGCTTTTTCGGGAATTGCCGACCCAAATTCGTTTGGACAACAGTTCGAAATTCCAAAGGAAAAAACACATAAAATACATTATTCATTAAAGGAAAAGACGCTATTTGACTTATATGATCAAGTACGGTTGATGAGAAAATCAAAGGATTTTGATAAAATGGTACTGCAAAAAATATTCGGGCAGCTTATAAAAAACTACCCGAATGATTGGTTATTGGTTCTTGAAATATATGAATTACTAGTTGCTGAACAAACTTCTGAGTTTAGTGCCAAAGTTAAATCCTACCTCGAACAATTCTACTCGGATGAATCCATACATAATCTGATTAAAGACGGAATTCGATTGATCGAAAAATCGGCGTCCTAATACTTTATAATTGAGATACTCTTAGCGTATTCACCATACCTTTGTCATGCACGGGCATGGAAGTAAGATTGATCACAAAATCACCTTTTTTGGCATAATTTCGTTCTAGTGTCATCCTATTGAGATCTTCAACGGTTTCATCAGTACTGACCATTCTGTCATAAAACTGAGCCTTAACTCCCCATAAAAGGTTCAATTGAGCCAGAATTCTAGGGTTATCAGAAAAAGCAAGAATATTTGATTTGGGCCTTCTCGCCGAGATCTGAAATGCCGTGTAACCACTATTTGTCAGCGTAGTGATTGCTGAAGCTTCAATCTCATCAGCTAATTTTGCAGCATTGCTACAAACGGCTTTGGAAATATATCGGTCATTAATACAATTTACACCTTGTACATAACCTTCGATCAATTCTGAATCTTCCACACTGACGATGATACTTCTCATCGCCTTGATCACTTCTACAGGAAATTCCCCAACAGAGGTTTCTCCAGAAAGCATAACGGCATCGGCACCATCCATGATAGAGTTGGCCACATCATTAACTTCTGCCCTTGTTGGAATTTGACTGGTGATCATAGATTCCATCATTTGAGTAGCAATGATTACAGGAATACGGGCCTCTTTAGCTTTTCTAACAAGCATCTTTTGTATGATCGGTACTTTTTGCATGGGTACTTCAACACCCAAATCTCCTCTTGCTACCATTATTCCGTCGCAATATGAGGTTAGATGATTGATATTATCTACAGCTTCAGGTTTTTCTATCTTAGCGATAATAGGAATCTTATAGCTTGATTTTTCTTTGATAAGATCACTTAATTTTACTAGATCCTCAGGAGTTCTAACAAAAGATAAGGCCATCCAATCAACTTCCTGACCAATTGCAAAAATGGCATCTTTAATATCTTTTTCAGTTAAAGCGGGTAAGGAAATTTTTGTATTCGGCAGGTTAACGCCTTTTTTTGATTTTAGAGGTCCACCTCTTAACACTTTCACTTTGACTTTTGTATCTCTGTCAGTATCGATTACTTCGAAAAGTAATTTACCATCGTCAATAAGAATGCTTTCTCCTTTTTGAACGTCCTTTGGGAAGTTCTGATAGGTCATAAAGGCCCTTTCTTTTGTGCCCTTACATTTGTCAGTTGTAAATTCAAACTCGTCATCTTTTTGCAGAATAACCCCGTCTTCCATTACTCCAACCCTAAGTTTAGGTCCTTGAAGATCTGCCAAAACAGCAACATTAAAGTTGTTCTCTTTATTTAATTCACGGATATATCTGATCTTTTCCTTTACATCTTCATATTCCGCATGCGAAAAATTGACTCTGAACACATTAACACCGGCAAGCATCAATTCTTTAATCTTCGCTTTAGTAGCTACAGCTGGCCCCAGGGTGGCAACGATTTTCGTTTTTTTTCTTATTTTCATTCTTCAAAAAATTAAATTATCCCTTGATTTTAAATCCATAGGGTCAATGGCATATGATGCCATAATATTACTTATCTTATTGATGTTGAGAAGTGTTGTACTTAATTCAACATTGTCTTTTAAACCAGCGATCTTGATAAAATAGTCTACTTTTTTCTTTTCGGGAATCAAGTAAGAAATTTTGGTTTCTTCAAGAAATAAATTATTACCTCCCTCAATTACATTTTCAGTGAAAACATGCTTATTGGCTATCAATGACCATGATGTAAACGCCGTTTTATCTTCAAACTTATACAACGGAAAGCTGCAATTTTTGGATTCAAAATCAAGATCATCCTTAAATCGTCTAAGTTGAATATTTAAATAGTCATTCAAAAAATAAGCCATTCTATAGTCTGCGAGAATAGAATGGATCCCGATCAGATCATAATCATGATCAAATTCAAAATCAATGAGATGAATTTTTGACACTATAGTTAGTTTGAAACAAACATTTCGTAAAAATAAAGATAGTTTTGGTAAAACAACTTAAATATTTGCGAAATCGGTTTAGTTCACCATTTTAAATATTAAAAAACCATTCGTATCAGGCCTCTATTTGAGTCTTTAATTTATAATAGGCCCTTTTGGAAGCAATTTCTTCTGCCTTCTTTTTTGATGTGGCACGTCCTTTTGAGACGAGATCATGGTCAACAAGTAATTTTACGCTAAAATGCTTTAAACTATCATTCCCCGTATCTTCATACACATTATACTTGATCCTTTTTTTGTTTTTCTGACTCCATTCTATTAAAACACTCTTGTAACTGGTAATCTTTCCTTCAAGTCTTTCAATATCGACATAAGGTTCAATGACAAATCTGAAAATGAATTTTTCCGTAAAGGAATATCCTCGATCTGAATGAATAGCTCCGATTAAGGCTTCAAAAAGGTTTCCATGGATATTATCGCCAAAATTTGTGTTTGGAATAGAACTTTCGACAAATTGGATCAAATCTAAGTCTTTTCCAAGTTCATTTAAATGCTCTCTACTCACTATTTTTGAGCGCATTTGCGTCAAATATCCTTCGTTTCCAGATGGAATCTTTTTAAAAAGATAGTTGGCAATAACAGCTCCTAAAATCGCATCACCCAAAAACTCAAGGCGCTCATAATTCATAGGTTTTCCAATGCCGTTTAACTTCTTTAGCGAGCTATGAGTAAATGCTTCTTGATAAAAATTAATCTTTTTAGGACGGTATCCTAAAACTTTTTTCATCGCCATAATAAATTCATCATCCTTAGGAGAATGGGAATTTGTTATTTTGCGAATTAGATTCATTCAGGTTTAATCTTCGTATTTTCTAAATAAGATACAAGCATTGTGTCCACCAAAACCAAAGGTATTACTCATTGCGACCTTAACATCTCGTTTCTGAGCCTTATTAAAAGTAAGATTTAGTTTTGGATCAATTTGATCATCATCAGTAAAATGATTGATGGTTGGAGGAACAATTCCATGATTAATCGACAGTATAGAAGAAATGGCTTCTATGGCACCGGCAGCTCCTAATAAGTGACCGGTCATCGATTTAGTAGAATTGATATTCAGTTTATAGGCGCTTTCACCAAATACCGATTGAATAGCCTTCAATTCGGCAACATCTCCTAAAGGAGTTGAGGTTCCATGCATATTAACTGCATCAACTTCTTCAGGGCTAATCCCTGCATTTTTTAAACAGTTGAGCATAACATTCTTCGCTCCCCTTCCTTCCGGATGTGGGGCCGTAATATGATGTGCGTCCGCAGAAAGTCCACCGCCAATTACTTCGGCGTAAATTTTGGCACCCCTGGCTTTTGCGTGTTCAAGTTCTTCAAGGATCAATGCTCCTGCTCCTTCCCCAAGAACAAAACCGTCACGATCCTTGTCAAAAGGACGAGAAGCCGTTTTCGGGTCATCGTTTCTGGTTGATAAGGCGTGCATGGCATTAAAACCACCCACTCCTGCGATGGCAACCGCAGCTTCAGAACCTCCTGTAACAAAAATATCTGCCTGTCCTAAACGAATATAATTCAAGGAGTCAATAATAGAATTTGCAGATGATGCACAGGCCGAAACAGTAGTAAAGTTAGGTCCTTGTAAATTGTGTTTGATCGAGATTTGCCCTGGAGCTATATCAGCGATCATTTTTGGTATAAAAAAAGGATTAAAGCGCGGAGTTCCGTCACCACTTGCGTAATTAAGAACTTCATTTTGAAAAGTTTCCAGACCACCTATTCCTGCTCCCCAGATCACTCCAATTCGGGAAGTGTCTTCATTCTCCAGGTCCAGACCTGAATCAGCAATAGCTTCATCTGCCACAACCATAGCATATTGGGTGAATCTGTCCATTTTACGAGCTTCTTTTCTATCGAAAAAATCTGTAACATTAAAGTTTTTAAGTTCACAGGCGAATTGTGTCTTAAAATTAGAAGCATCAAAATAGGTAATAGGCGCAGCTCCGCTAACACCGCTAGCCAGTCCTTCCCAGTATTCTTTAACAGAATTACCGATAGGGGTCAAAGCCCCCATTCCTGTTACAACTACCCGTTTTAATTCCATCTTTAAAGGTTTAATAATAAAAACAAGAAATTACGAGCCAATTCCAATATTTGGAAAAGCTCGTAATTTTATAAGTAAAGTATAAATTTATTTAGCTTCTTCAATATAGCTAATCGCCTGACCAACAGTACCGATATTTTCGGCTTGGTCATCTGGAATTTGGATATCAAATTCTTTTTCAAACTCCATAATTAACTCAACTGTATCCAATGAATCGGCTCCTAAGTCGTTGGTAAAGTTAGCTTCATTAGTAACTTCATTTTCGTCCACTCCTAATTTGTCAACGATAATGGCTTTAACTCTTGATGCAATGTCTGACATAATTTTTTAATTTTAAATTTAATTATTGCTGCAAAAATAATATATTTTAGGTTCTAATTAGTAAAAAGTAAAAAAAAGTTGAACAAGAGTTAAAAGACAAATATTTTCTAATTTGTTTTTTCAATCTGATTATTATGCTTTTTTTTGCTTAAGCTCCCAAAACAAACGATTATGCGCAGGATTATCATTTTTGCCTCAGGCTCCGGAACTAACGCTGAGAATATCATTGAGCACTTTAAAAATAGTCAATTGGCCGAGGTGAGTTATGTTGTAAGCAACAATTCAAATGCCGGTGTTTTGGAAAGGGCTAAAAGATTAAATGTGCCGTTCAAGGTCTTTACTAAAAAGGATATTGGGACGGAATCTTTCATGAAATTTTTAAAGAAGCATGCTGATTTTATAGTGCTAGCAGGATTCTTATTAAAGATACCTGATGAGATGATCACATTTTTTCCAAATACGATAGTAAATATTCATCCGGCATTACTGCCTAAATATGGGGGCAAGGGAATGTATGGGATGCATGTCCATAGAGCTGTTGTAGCCAACAAGGAATCACAAACAGGAATCACCATACATTATGTCAACGAGCATTATGATGAAGGAGCCATCATCTTTCAAAAGTCCGTAGCAATAGATGCCAATGATACCCCTGATGATGTGGCAGCGAAAATTCATATTTTGGAACAGGAAAATTTCCCTAAGGTGATTGAAAAATTAATAAAGACTATTGATGAGGGTTAATGTATACACTGATGGAGCCTGTAGTGGAAACCCTGGTAGAGGTGGATATGGTATCATCATGGAATTGGTAGGCAAGACTTATAAAAAAGAGTTTTCAGAAGGGTATAGACGAACTACCAATAACCGTATGGAATTGTTGGCCGTAATTGTTGCGCTTGAGCAACTCAAAAAAGAGGGTATGCAGGTCCTTGTTTTTTCGGATTCAAAATATGTTGTTGATTCCGTCGAGAAAGGTTGGGTTTTCGGTTGGGTTAAAAAAGGGTTCAAGGATAAAAAAAACCCGGATCTTTGGCGTCGATTCTTGCTGGTCTATCGAAAGCATCAGGTAAAATTTAGATGGATAAAGGGTCATAATGACCATCCTCAAAATGAACGATGCGACCAACTGGCAGTAATGGCTGCAAAAAAAGAAAATCTCCAGGTAGATGAAGGGTTTGAACTTTCTCAAAATGACGATGCAGGAAAGCTTGATTTAAAATCGTGATTTTTCACCTAAATCAACTTTTCACCTTTAGTTTATTTTCAGAACCTTTTATAATCCTAATTATGAAGAAGAGTCTGTACTATTGAGATATAGCCAAGACAAGCAATTCGTCGTTTTGATCATAGAGATACAATTCCTTTTTGACAATTTCAAATCGTGCTATATTGGGGAGATGCTTCAAAAAAACATCTTCAACGCTCATGTCAGGACAAAGCATTCTGGTAGCACCTGCAGGCCCAAAATTCAAAGTGTTTCCAGAAATTTTATAAGTTGAAAAATAATTGTTGCAACCTGCAAAACCGGTAACTTTGGCATCTTCTTTTTCAAAGATCATAGTAGGTGAGGCACCTAATTGCTCCAAGCCTTTAACCTTGATAACCGTCCATTCTTTAAATAATTCAGAATTGACAGGGGTAGGTATTTTCGACACTATATTTTTCAATTCATACCTTATAGATGAAGCATCTGCAGCAGGGTTAGCTACAGGGATTTCATTAACCAACAATTCATAGGTATATCCTACTTCATAAGCAAACCCTTCAATTTGATCATAAAAATAAGTCCATTCATCCTCAGGATTTTCTTTTACAAGCATACAGCTTTGAGGGCTGACCCCCACGCAATCTTCTAAATGATCGGCTACAATTAACATTTTAGATTGTACTTCGCTATTTGAAGTACAAGCCATGGTAATCAAAAGGAACAAATATTTCATAAGAATTATAGTTTAAGATAACATTGTTTTTGCTCTAAGCAAGGCCTCAATAAAGAGATCAATTTCCTCCTTTGTATTATAAAAGGAGAAGGAAGCACGCACTGTGCCAGGTATTTTATAATAATCCATAATGGGTTGGGCACAATGGTGCCCGGTTCTTACGGCAATTCCTAATTTGTCTATAATTGATCCGATATCATAAGGATGAATTCCTTCAATATTAAAGGAAATCACTGCGGCCTTTTCTTTTGAAGTACCATAAAGTATAACCTTGTCAATTTCCAACAACTTCTTTGTTGCGTATTGTAGCAATTCATTTTCGTAAGCAGCAATCTGATCAAAGCCTATCCCGTTCATATAATCAAGGGCAACTCCAAAGGCGATTACACCAGCTATATTTGGGGTTCCCGCTTCAAATTTATGAGGTAGATCGGCATAAGTGGTTTTTTCAAAAGTCACTTCACTGATCATTTCACCGCCTCCCTGATACGGAGGTAATGTATTTAACCAACTTTCTTTTCCATAGATCATACCCACACCGGTAGGTCCGCAAAGTTTGTGGGCTGAACAGGTGTAAAACTCACAGTCAAGCTCTTGCACATCCGGTTTTATATGTGGAGTGGCCTGTGCACCGTCTATCAGAACAGCTGCGCCAAAGTCATGAGCCCTATCAATGATCTTTTTAATCGGATTGATGGTTCCCAAGGCATTGGAAACATGATTGACAAAAACCAATTTTGTTTTTTCAGAAAGGAGTTTTTCATAAGTGTCCATCTCTAATTCGCCTTTTAGCGTCATTGGAATTACCTTAAGTTCAGCTCCGCTTCTTTCACAGAGCATTTGCCAGGGCACTATATTAGAATGGTGTTCTAATGCAGAGACAATGATCTCATCTCCTTTTTTTAATATAGAAGTAAAGCCGTTGGCCACTAGGTTTATACTATGGGTTGTGCCAGATGTCAATATGATCTCGTGTGATTTTGCTGCATTAAAATGCTGTTGAATTTTAATACGGGCCGCTTCATAGGCATTGGTAGCTTCCTGGCTAAGGGTATGGACCCCACGATGGATATTGGCATTGTAATTACTGTAATAGTCAACAATCGCATCCATCATGACTTGTGGCTTCTGAGAAGTCGCAGCATTGTCAAAATATACCAATGACTTTCCATTGACCTTGCGATTTAGAATGGGAAAGTCCCTTCTTATTTTTTCTACGTCAAACATATTTTATTTAGAATCATTCAAAATACAAATATACGATAGTAAGGTGGCAAGACCTTGAAAAATGAATTGAAAAATTTGTTATTTTTGAAAGACCTGAAAGAATCGTTTTAGAATAAAAATAGTGCTGAAGTACTTGGTAATTATTGTTTTGGCGCAAAAGCTGTTCCTAATTATGCAACGCTTAAGATTCTTACGAGACATGATTGAGTATATAGAATAATCATTGAGATATGGAATTAAATCTTCAACATATAGACAGGGTTAAAAGTATTTCGAAATCAGATTTTGTTCAAAACTACTTAAAGCCTCAGATTCCTGTGGTGATAGAAAACCTGGTTGATAACTGGCCAGCTGTTGCCAAATGGAATTTTGATTATATAAAGGAAAAAGTAGGAGATAAGGTTGTACCTCTCTATGATGATCGTCCGGTAGATTATAAGGATGGCTTTAATGAACCTCATGCCACCATGAAAATGAGTGCATATATAGACCTGTTGCAAAAGGAGCCCACCAAGTATCGTATATTTTTATACAATTTATTAAAGGAAGTGCCTGAATTACAGCAGGATTTCGATTTTCCCGAAATAGGCCTAAGACTAATGAAATCATTGCCCATGTTGTTTTTCGGAGGAGAAGATTCACATACCTTTATGCATTACGACATTGATCTTGCCAATATCTTGCATTTTCATTTCCAGGGAAAAAAAGAATGTATACTGTATCCTAATGTAGAAAAAAAGCATTTATATAAAGTTCCTCATTCCTTAATTACCCATGAATCTATAGATTTTTCGAATCCTGATTTTGATCAATGGCCTGCTTTAAAAAATGCCAATGGTTACAGAACAGAGTTGTCGCATGGGAATGTTTTATATATGCCCGAAGGATACTGGCACTATATGCATTATATAACTCCAGGATTTTCAATGAGCATGAGAGCGATTGCCCGAAACCCTAAAAACTTGTCTCAGGCCATCTATAATATATTTATCATGAGAAATATAGATAACTTGATGCGCAGGGTTAAAGGTCAGCAATGGATTGATGAGAAAAACGAAAAGGCTATAAAGAATACGCATTTGGGCTTATAATTAGCCCTTACATATCCATTCCCAGTTCCACATCAAGTTTTTCAGCGAGTATCTTGTTTATCCTTGATTTGAGTACCGGAATCTTTATTTTTTCAACTACATCATTACAAAAGGCAAATAACATTAACGCCTTGGCTTCTTTTTGAGGAATGCCACGAGATTGTAAATAAAACAAAGCTCTATTGTCAAGTTGCCCTATGGTACAACCATGAGAACATTTCACATCATCTGCGAATATTTCCAGTTGAGGTTTGGCATTGATTGAGGCCTTGTCACCGATAAGGATATTGTCATTTTGCTGGTAGGCATTTGTTTTTTGTGCAAGTTTGTCAACGATTACCTTTCCATTGAACACTCCTGTAGATTGGTCATCATAAATACCTTTATACATTTCATGACTTTCACAATTTTCCTGTTTGTGGTGCACTAAAGTATGGTTGTCAACATGCTGTTTGTTTTGGATCAGCGTTATGCCATTTAAGTTGGAAGTTATATGTTCGCCTTCCTGATGGAATTCAAGGTTATTTCGAGTAATATTTCCTCCAAAAGTAAAAGTGTTCACAGAAACAATACTACTATCTTTTTGTTGAACGTAGGTATTGTCAATTAAAGAAGACGTTTTTCTGTCATTTTGAATTTTGTAAATATCCGCAATAGCTCTTTTATGAGCGAAGACCTCTGTGACTGCATTGGTCAATACGCTGTTATCACTTAGGCTCTGGTGACGCTCATAGATCTGCACATGTGAATTTTCACCAACAACAATCAAATTACGAGGTTGCAACATGATTTCTTTTTCATTTCCTGTTGAAAAATGAAGGATCTGAATAGGTTTTGGAAGCACTACATTTTTAGGGATATTGATAAAAACACCTTCTTTGGAAAAGGCTGTATTTAATGAAGTCAGGCTTTCACTTTTTGACGCAATGGTTCCAAAATAATGATCGATCACCATTTTGTATTTGGGTTGTTTCAAAGCAGATGAAAGTATACAAATATCCGCTCCTTCGTGAGTTGTATCTGATAAAAAGGAGCTATAAGCGCCATCTATAAAAACGAGTTTATACGATTCTATTTCATGCAGAAAATATTGCTTGACTTCCTTAAATTCAATCGCTGTATCACTCTTTGGAAATACGCTATAATCGTTTTTCAAAAGTGAATTTAAGGAAGTGTATTTCCATTCCTCATCTTTCCTATTCGGGAATCCTGACTTTTCAAAATGTTCAATAGCAGCCGATCGGATGCCGTGAATTTTAGAATCAAGATCTACGTTACCTTTATTTTCAAAAGCCATAAAGGAGGCTACTAATTTTTCTTTTAATTCCATAAACATTGTTTATAAGTCAAAAGTCAAAAGTCTTGTATTAAAACTCTTATACTCAAGACAAAACCTACATTTTATTTCAACCAATCATATCCTTTGGCTTCCAACTCATGAGCCAACTCTTTTCCTCCAGATTTAACGATTTTACCATCGTGTAGCACGTGGACAAAGTCGGGAATAATATAATCAAGTAATCTTTGGTAATGCGTTATGACAATTACAGCATTATTTTCGTTTTTCAGCTTATTTACTCCGTTCGCGACTATTTTTAAGGCGTCAATATCCAAGCCTGAATCTGTTTCGTCAAGGATCGCTAAACTTGGCTCAAGCATAGCCATTTGGAAGATTTCATTACGTTTTTTCTCACCACCTGAAAACCCTTCATTTAAAGATCTGGAAAGAAATTTTCTATCCATTTCAAGTAATTCTGACTTTTCCCTAATCAATTTAAGCATATCTCTAGCAGGAAGGTCTTCAAGTCCTTGCGCTTTTCTTTTTGCATTGATCGCAGTTTTAATGAAATTCGTGGTCGATACTCCGGGAATTTCAATCGGGTACTGGAAAGACATAAAGATCCCTTTGTGAGCTCTTTCGTCTGGTGCCATATCTAGTATACTTTCATTCTGAAACTCGATATCACCATCCAAGACTTCATAGGTTTCATTTCCGGCAATAACCGAAGATAGTGTACTTTTCCCTGAACCATTTGGTCCCATAATGGCATGAACTTCACCTGGTTTTACATCTAAATCGATTCCTCTAAGGATCTCTTTATCCTCAATTCCGGCATGTAGGTTTTTTATATGTAGCATTGTATAAATGTCTTAAAAACTTTAATATTTTATAATTTGTTATCCAACAGATCCCTCTAGAGAAATCTCTAATAATTTTTGTGCTTCAACCGCAAATTCCATAGGTAGTTTATTCAATACCTCCTTGCTAAATCCGTTCACAATCAGGGCAATAGCTTTTTCAGTATCGATTCCTCTTTGATTACAGTAGAAAAGTTGGTCTTCTCCAATTTTGCTAGTAGTTGCCTCGTGTTCTATTTGGGCAGTCTTATTTTTCACTTCGATATAAGGGAAGGTATGTGCACCACATTCATTGCCCATCAACAAGGAATCACACTGTGAAAAGTTTCTGGCGTTTTCTGCACGAGCACCTACCTGAACAAGTCCACGATAAGAATTTTGTGAATGCCCAGCAGATATCCCTTTGGAGATAATGGTACTTTTCGTATTCTTACCTAAATGAATCATTTTGGTTCCGGTATCAGCTTGTTGAAAATTATTGGTAACCGCTATAGAGTAAAATTCTCCAACAGAATTGTCACCTTTTAAAACACAACTTGGATATTTCCAGGTTACAGCACTTCCGGTTTCAACCTGGGTCCAGGAAATCTTTGAATTTGTGTGGCAAATACCTCTTTTTGTAACGAAATTATATACACCACCTTTCCCCTTCGCATCTCCAGGAAACCAGTTTTGAACTGTTGAGTATTTGATTTCAGCATCATCAAGGGCAATCAATTCAACAACCGCTGCATGCAATTGGTTTTCGTCCCTCGCCGGTGCTGTACATCCTTCGAGATAACTTACATAACTCCCTTTATCTGCGATGACCAGAGTTCTTTCGAACTGTCCTGTACCACCTTCGTTGATTCTGAAGTAAGTAGATAATTCCATTGGGCATGCAACCCCTTTTGGGATATAGCAAAAAGAACCATCCGTAAAAACGGCAGAATTTAGCGCCGCATAGAAATTGTCAGTTTTGGGTACAATGCTCCCTATATATTTTCTGACCAATTCGGGGTGTTCCTGAATCGCTTCAGAAATAGGGCAAAAAATAATTCCTTTTTCTCCCAAAGTCTTTTTAAAGGTGGTGGCTACTGAAACAGAATCAATCACGATATCCATGGCCACTCCAGTCAAGCGCTTTTGTTCATCAATGGAAATTCCCAGTTTGCTAAAAGTCTTTAACAATTCAGGGTCTACTTCATCCAAACTGTCAAGTTCTTTTTTTGGTTTTGGAGCAGAATAATAACTGATGGCTTGAAAATCAGGTTTCTCATAGTTCACATTAGCCCAATCTGGTTCCTTCATTTGCTTCCATATCTCAAAAGCCTCCAAACGCCATTCAGTCATCCATTGTGGCTCATTCTTTTTCTTGGAAATAGCAACAATGATATCAGCATTTAAGCCTTTTTCGAAGGTTTCAGATTCAATATCAGTATAGAAACCATATTCATACTCTTTGGTTTCGAGTTCTTTTTTTAAATCATCCTCGGTGTACTTACTCATAGTAATAGGTTAAATAGTTAATCTATAGTGAAAAGCTTTCACCGCATCCACAGGTTCTGTTCGCATTGGGGTTTTTAAAAATAAAGCCTGCACCGTTAAGGCCGCCTGAATAATCGAGTTCAGTACCTACCAGGTATAAAAAGCTTTTTTTGTCAACAATAATCTTGATGTTATTGTTTTCGAAGATCTTGTCATTCTCCTTTTCGAGATTGTCAAAACTTAGATCATAAGACAATCCAGAACAACCACCACTCTTCACTCCAACACGTATAAAGTCTTTGGAAGCGTCATAACCATCCTCTGTCATTAATTCAATTGCCTTCAATTTGGCTTTTTCAGATACTTGTATCATAATAAATTAGATTCATTCTAAATAAGTGCAAATATATGGTAAAAATGATAATGATAAAATATTAAAAAAAAAAATTCACCCTTTTACACAATAATAAATTTTTTCGTGCAGATGAAAAAAAGCACAATATTCA
>RCND010000203.1_pt1 | contig 33732 bp, 35 predicted proteins | sample 2041351 | NCBI WGS metagenome assembly RCND01 (sample SAMN09708230, study PRJNA481090) | Marine sediment metagenome, whole genome shotgun sequencing project. | biome: marine sediment; feature: ocean; material: sediment; isolation source: Sewage treatment plant 12B marine sediment (STP12B) ... | reverse complement strand
TAGTGATGAAATATTTTCTATTTCCACTTCGTGGATTATCTTCTCAAAACCATTTTCTAATTGGATATGACTTTGCGATAGGTCATACACGATTTGCAGATGCTGCTTTAAGAGATTTTTTAAATCTTCGAGATACTCCCGAAGGCTATCCATATCTAATTCTGGATGTGGAGTAGTAGTTCCGGTCATTGGGTTCTCGTCGAGAAATCGGTACAGTTCTGGGTAATTGGTCTCGATTTTGCTCGTTTGGCATGTAATCTCAGCATGTGTATACTGTGAATCATTCCTGATACTCACTTCAGTTCTCCATGATAGTTGCCAGTTTTTCGCTATCGATAACGTGCTCGGTAATGGCAAAGACCTCTTTGCGGTTTTCCCGAAACGATTTTACGAACGCGACTATTTCTTCTTCTAGATGTTCATGTTCTGTTTTGACGACTCCCGCATCGGCTTTATTGGAATTTTCGACCGAATACCCCAAGTGAATACGATGCTTGTTTACTTTTTCAAGTAAGTCTTTACATTTGGTATTCATATCGAACAACCCACTTTTCAGCACTTTGACCATATCTAAATTCTCCCGCTTGGTAATCCATATAAAGTATTTATCGATTAGATGGTAAAAAAAGCGAAGGTCGTCTCGATAAAATTCAAGGTCAGATTTCCAGTGTTCGGTCAGCACATAGAGTTCGTCCCATGGGCCATCGTTTAAAAAATCAATTTCCTCATTATATTTAGTATTGTTCATACCACACGTATTAAGGATTACGATTATAAATGTAGTGGTCTTGCAATGCAATGAAAATGACAAAAATCATAAGCAGTAAAGATTTCGTATGACATTCGTCATTTTAAACCATAGGGTATACCCCTAATTTTACGATAGCAAACTGAAGATCGACTAATGAAGACTATTCTATACGCTACCGACTACTCCCAGAATTCCGTTTCCGCATTACGAATTGCGTATCAATTCGCAGAAAAATTTAGCACCAAATTAATTGTAATGCACGTTTTTGACATTCCAATAGCGCTGGCAAGCCCTGTCTCTATTACCTATATGAACAAGGAAAAAAGACGTTTCGTTGAAAATCGGGAAAAACTGAAGACATTCTGCACGGAACATCTTGGAGATTCTTGGGAAAATTCAGATATAAACTTCGTTGTAGATGAGGATGATTCCGTGCCGAACGGCATCTTGGAAAAGGCCTTAAAGTTCGACGTGAATTTGATTGTAGTGGGGTCTAAGGGAGCCAGCCCAATTAAAGAATTCTTTTTGGGAAGCACCACAAAGGCATTGATACGCAAAGCACCTTGCCCCTTACTGGCGGTCCCTGCAAATTCAAGGGTGATACATCTGAAAAAAATGGTGTACGCGACCGATTTTGAACAGGCCGATATTTTTGCCATAAATAAGTTGGTCGAAATCGCAAAAAAATTCGATGCAGAAATCAGGGTGTTACATATCACCACTCAAAAGGAATATGCCGGTGAGGAGCAAATGGAATGGTTCAAAGAGATGCTAAAGGAAAAAGTAGCATATGCTAAGCTCGAATTCGATTTGATTTTTTCTAATACCGTTTTTGATGAATTAATCTGGCATTTGGAAGACACCGAAGCAGACCTACTGGCAATGCTTGAAAGGAAGCACAGTACACTTTATCAAAAATACCTTCAGGCTGACTTGGTAAAGAAAATGGTAAACGACATCGATGTGCCCTTGCTCAGTTTTACCGTAGGCGGACATTGAATCTAGTGCTGATAATTAATGAACTACCCCGAGGCCGAGTCATCGAGGTATTCAACGGAAGAAAGTTTTAACATTTCATGAAAACTATCCGTTTTCAAACTTTCCTCTATCACCTCTTATGCAGAGCATCGGGGAATTCTAATGATTAAAAAATGAGAGTGTAAATGTAAACGTTCTATGTTCATATTTATACCGTCCTTTAATTCCGAACAGTGCAATCAACCTAATAGATTTATTACGAAATAATGACGTCCACATTAGTATTGGAATTAACTCAATATATCCTTTACCACATCGCCATGTACATCGGTAAGCCTAAACCGACGACCCTGATGTTTATAAATTAATTTTTTATGGTCAAGACCCAACAAGTGTAACAATGTGGCTTGAAAATCATGAACATGAACTGGTGCCTCTACTATGTTATAACCAAACTCATCGGTTATACCATAACAAAACCCTTTTTTAACTCCTGCGCCGGCCATCCACATTGTAAAACATCTTGGATGGTGGTCTCTGCCGTAATTTCCTTTCTCCAAAACACCTTGTGAATAGTTTGTTCTACCAAATTCCCCACCCCAAATTACCAAGGTGTCTTCGAGTAGACCTCTTTGCTTTAAATCGAGCACCAAAGCTGCCGAAGCTTGATCCGTATCCCGGCACTGGTTGGTAAGGTTTCTAGGTAGATTAAAATGCTGATCCCATCCTCTATGGTACAGCTGAACAAAATTCACGTCTCTTTCAATCAATCGTCTTGCCAACAGACAGTTGGCGGCATAGGTACCCGGCACTCTTGATTCCGGGCCGTATAAATCATATGTAGCCTTCGTTTCCCCTGAAACATCCATCATCTCAGGAACTGATGACTGCATGCGATAGGCCATTTCATACTGGGCAATACGGGTTTGAATTTCAGGATCTTGTTCAGCCTCGAATTGCCGCGCTTCAATTTCACTAAAATAGTCCAACATTTTTCTCCTCGTCTGTGTATCTATTCCTGGAGTATTGGAAAGATAGAGCACTGGGTCCTTACCTGAACGGAACTGTACCCCTTGATGAAGGGAAGGCAAAAATCCACTTCCCCATAATCGAGCAGATAAGGGTTGGGCATTTGTTTTCCCTGTTCCATTTGATAGTAAGACGCAAAACTCTGGCAAGTTTTTATTCTCACTTCCCAACCCATAACTCATCCAAGAGCCGATGCAGGGTCTACCATGTTGCTGCGAGCCTGTCTGAAAAAAAGTTAAGGCGGGGTCGTGATTTATAGCCTCGGTATGCATTGATTTAATGACACATATCTCATCTGCTATACCCGCGGTGTGTGGGAGAAGTTCACTGAGCCAAATTCCAGATTTACCGTATTGCTTAAAATTAAACTGGGCACCTGCCAGAGGAAAGGATTTTTGCCCGGCTGTCATCCCCGTAACACGCTGTCCTTTCCTTACGGAATCGGGTAATTCCTTACCATCCATTTTTTGAAGCAATGGCTTATAATCAAACAAGTCATGTTGTGACGGCCCGCCACTTTGGAATAAATAAATAACCCTTTTAGCCTTGGGTGCAAAATGCCTTATTCTTTCAGAAATTGCCTGCTCCTTTAGCCCCTTGTCCATGCCTGCAAATGCCTGTAATGGTGTGGTCATTGAAGCCAATGCCACCCCCCCTATCCCGATACCTACTTTAGACAAAAAATTTCGTCTATTCATTTGTAGCCTATGAGAGATTAAGGGATGACCATGTATTTTATCGAGATCTGAAAAACTCATTTTCTGTAATTTTGTATTGATTCAAAATAACCATTTATTACCTTTTCATTATAGTTTCGTCTAAACTGAGTATCGTATTATTCACTACGGTCATTGCGGCAACTTCATGAGAAGGTAATGCTGAATCCACAGGGTATTCCCCTACGGCCAATAACTCTTTCACAGAGTCAATGTTTTGTACATATTTCTCTTGGGTATCTTGCTCAAGCTGAATCAGTAACGTCAATACCTCATCACTTGGTCTTTTTCCCGTAAGCAATCGATGTGCATGTATAATTTGTTCTTTTTTGGTGCTGTTTTCCCGTATTACGCGCTCAGACAATACCCTAGCGGCTTCTACAAACTGGGGGTCGTTCATTAGCACCAAAGCCTGCAAAGGAGTGTTTGTCTGTTGACGTATTACTGCACAATTATCTCTGGTAGGGGCATCGAAGAGCATCATGGAAGGCAGTGGCGAGGTTCGTCGCCAAAAGGTATAAAGTCCTCTTCGGTATAGTTTTTTTCCATGATCCTGCTTATAATTTTTCAAAATACTGAACTCGCCCTTTTCGGACCAAAGCCCTGCGGGCTGATATGGCTTAACACTAGCTCCGCCTATATCAAAGTTCAGAAGACCACTGGCAGAAAGGGCGCAATCTCGGATAAATTCAGCTGCCAGCCTTGTGCTCGAACCTCGAGCCAACTGTATATTCATAGGGTCATTTCTTCTCTTCTTTTCGGTCACACGCGATGATTGCTGGTACGTTGCCGACGTAATAATCAGTTTTTGAAATGCCTTGATATCCCAACCCGAGTTTATAAATTCCAATGCAAGCCAATCCAGAAGCTCGGGGTGTGATGGCAATGATCCCTGGCTTCCAAAATCTTCCAAGGTCTTCACGATACCTTGACCAAAATACATTTTCCAAAACCTATTAACGATTACTCTTGCTGTTAAAGGGTTGTTTTTATCCACTAGCCAATGCGCAAGCCCTAACCTATTTTTGGGAAGACTATCGGCAAAGCCCATAATAGCATTAGGCGTATTAGCATACACCTGCTTTCCCTTATTTTCATATCCGCCTCTTTCTAGAATATATGTGGGTCTGGGTTCAGGCAGGTCTTCCATAACCATAACGCCCATAAGCGTATCTTGTATCGAATTCCTCTGTTTACCTAACTGGTTAATGGTCTCCCGTAATGTCATCACTTCCGTATTGTAATTTAAGAGGTAGTGTTTTTTTAATATTTCATCAGAAAAAGCTAGCTGTTTTGATGATACGCCATATAGTGCATTAACCTCAACTGGGCTAAGTTCTTTGCCAAACACCTTTAGGTCATCAATGCTTCCTTCCCCATTTACCTCTGTTAAATACCCCGGTCTACCACCTACGCTCAGACGTGTATTACCATTGCTGATATTTTGGTTCAAGCGATCAAGGTTGATTTTTTTCTCTACACTTTTTCCATTGATGTAAACGCGTACTCCTTGTGCTTTGCTCGAACCATCGTAGGTAAATACATAATGTGTCCATTCGTTACGTATTATTGTTTTTGGCGCACTCACGGAAATAAGATGGGCAGGCCAAGCCCGAACCAATCGAAACGTAAGCATTTCATCAATGACGGATATGTCATACCCTCTGAAACTCGACCTACCTCCGCTTAAATGATCAAGCACCGTTGTATGACGTCCTTCGTGATTTGATTTAAACCAAAAAGAAAATGAAAACCGGTCAGCCCTATCAAAATCAACAGATTCACTCTGGATATGTACCCCGTCAAAACCGCTAAACTTAACGGCACTACCCTGATCATGGGCTTCTAATACTATGCCCTCATCGGAATTTATTGTGACTTTTGAATCACCCCTATTTACAAAAAGCGATTTATCTTCATCAAAATCAATATCAATAGCGGGCGCCAATGGTATCGTTTTATGCGGCAAGGCATCAACGGTCAAAGGTTGTTTCAACAGAATATTCAGCGTATCTTCTAGTGAGGTAATATAAGTTTCAAGGTCTTCGATTTTCTTTTCAACCTCTGGTGAGGCAACTAATAATTGTGGCCCGGAATTACCATCGTTTTGTGATATACCTGATTCATTGGCACTATTAAAAAAAGTGAACATCTCAAAGTAGTCTTCTTGCGAAATGGGATCATATTTGTGATCATGGCACCGCGCGCACTGCATTGTAATTCCCATCAAAGAAGTTGCCACTGTCTCTGTGCGGTCCATAGCATATTCGACCCTATACTCCTCATCCACGATACCTCCTTCACCGTTGAGTCTATTATTACGCAGAAAACCTGTGGCCAATTTCTGATTTGTTGTGGCGTTAGGTAGTTTATCACCAGCTACTTGCCAAGTTATAAATTGATCATATGGCATATTATTATTGAAAGCGTTGATTAACCAATCCCTCCACGGCCACATTGTGCGCAGTCCGTCTTGAGAATACCCATTGGAGTCCGCATACCGCGCTAAATCTAACCATTCGAGTGCCATGCGCTCACCAAAATGAGGGGAATTCAGTAACCGATCAATGACTTTTTCAAACGCATTTGGTGCATTGTCCGCTATAAAGGAATCAATTTCTGCAATAGTCGGAGGTAAACCGGTCAAATCGAGCGACACTCTCCGTAATAAAGTTTCTTTTGAGGCCTTAAGGTTGGGCTCTAAATCCAATCTTTCCAGCTTTTGAAGGACGAATTTATCTATAGGGTTTTGAACCCAATTGGTCTTTTTAACTTTAGGCATCCGTTGGGGCCTTGGAGGAATAAATGCCCAGTGGGGTTTATATTCTGCCCCTTGATCGATCCATTTGGCAATCATGGCCACTTCTCGTTCTGAAAGTACCAATCCTGATTCTGGGGGAGGCATTTTCTGCTCCGCATCCGTAGATGTAATCCGAGAAAAAGCTTCGCTTTTCCCAATGTTTCCCGAAACAAAAGCGCGGCCTCCCGATTTCAATTTTTTCTGAAGGGCACCTTCTTCGATATCTAGTCTCAAGTTTGCCTTTAGTGCATTTTGATCCGGCCCATGACAGGAAAAACAGCGATCGGAAAGTACAGGCTTAATATGAATGTTGAAATCGATTGTATCAGGAACCATTTTGGACATCTCACTACTGCTCAAGACAGAGAGTTTATCATTGCGCTCAAATGGGTAACAGCCAGATAAGACCAGAGCCAGGCCAGCAACTAGAATGCTAATGTATGTGGAGTGGGCATAGTAGTTCTTAATAATCATATTTAAAAAATTGCGTTTTGGTAATGGCTTAAAACCAATTTAAATTCGGTTAATATAAATCTGATTAGGAGCTATTTATTCTTGTTTCACAAAAGTTCAAGCATATTGCAAGATAAATAAAAATAAAAATCATGCAATTAGCCTATAATTCCATTGATTTCGCAAATAGAAACAAACTGAAATATAAAATCATAAAATACTATATGGAAGAATGGGTGATTGAATCGAGAAACGACCCTGCGATGGATAATATTAGCAAAAAGGTACCCAAAAGAAGAGCTATCAGCTTCTCTTACTTCCTTAATTAACAAACCAAACCTTATAAAACCTAAATCCACTTATCTTCAATTATAAGTTCATCTCAGAGCCATTCCAACCGCTTTCATTAACATTCATTAGGGTATATTTCCAAAACTGACATTAATCATTTCTACTGTTAAACTTCTAGACTACTTTCAGCAAAAATCAGGACAATGAAATTGCTGTTTATCGTACTTTTTTCCGCAATGGCGCTTTTATCCTCTTTGAAACAAGATGAGCTTCAGACCGTTGAAGCGACCTACGATGGCTACGCCGAGGGCATTTTTTATTTTGTTGACATTGAAGGCTCCTCATATGTATTTGAGGAGATGGAACCGAAGGCCCAAGAAAAATACGATCTCACCGATGGAAACTACGAGGGTAGAAGATTTACGGTAGTATACCGAATAGTGTACACTACTTCAGAGGATAAGGAAGATGAGGACGCTTATGGGGAATGCATTATCGTAGACCTTGAAATGTTCGGATAGCTTTTTAAATAATTCAAAACTAAAAAAATGTCAATAGCCGATTTTTACGACTCAGGGGAGCACCAAAGTAATCTTGCCCATTTTGCCGCCATGGTCAATTTGGCAAAGGTGGACAATACCATTTGCACAGAAGAAAAAAAAGTCTTAGAACGACTCGCTTTCAAACTGGATATCTCTGATGAAGCTTATGCAGCGATACTTAAAAACCCCAATACCCACCCGATAGTGCCACCCTACGACTTGGAAACTAGATTAGAACATTTTCACGACCTGTTCAGAATTATTCATGCAGATTCTAAAATCGATGCCGCAGAGAAAGAACTGATTTACAAATATGCAATCGCATTAGGTTTTACTGAGGAAAGGGCGCATCAGGAAATCCAAAAATGTATTCGGGTCTTAAGTAGCGATGTAGAGTTTGAGGATTAGCTTTTAATCCGACCATCCTCCATCTGAATGATACGATCCGTACGTTTGGCAAAATCCTCATCATGGGTTACTACCAGTAAAGACAGTCCTTCCTCCTCTTTTAAGCGTTTAAAAATATTAAAAACGTTTTCCGAATTATGGCTGTCTAGATTCCCGGTGGGTTCATCGCCCATAAGAATCGAGGGGTTATTAATCAATGCCCGCGCAATCGCTACCCTTTGTTTTTCGCCTCCGGAAATTCGAGAGGCGCGCTGTTTGGCCAAATGTTCGATGTGCAGCATTTTAAGCTTTTCCATAGCATCGTGTTCAATTTCGTCATGAGATTTCTCGGCTAGTTTCTTTGCAGGAAGCATCACGTTTTCAAGTACACTGAATTCAGACAAAAGGTAATGGAACTGAAACACGAACCCTATATGTTTGTTCCGAATACGCGATAAATCTTGGTTCGGTTTTCCCGTAACCAGTTCACTGTTCAAGTATAACTCGCCTGTATAATCCGTGTCCATCGTAGAGAGAATATACAGCAATGTAGATTTACCCGAACCCGATTTTCCCATAATCGAGGCAAACTCACCTATCTCGACCCCGAACGAAATATCCTTCAGCACATGAAAATCCTTGGGCTTGTGAAAGTGTTTGTTGATATTTTTGGTTTCTAAAACAAATTTCATGTCTATGTTGTTTCAAGTCTCAAGTCGAAAACATTTTTCACGTATATACTTCGATAGTTGGCAGTAGCGTTAAGCGTAGAAGTTTGATTTTCTAATGTACTGCCAACTGCTACTGCATACTGACTACTTTTTCTAAGTTCCCCTAATAATCCGAACGGGGTCGATTCGTTTGGCCTTGTTCGAGGGCAACCAACCAGCGACAAAAGTGGACAACAACGCAAACGTAATCCCGATGACATAGTAAGAGATATTATAATTGATCGGATAAGTTGTGATGGTCGGTAAGGCTTCGGTCTCAAAGGGTATAGTATCAATCAATCTCGACAGGCCAAACCCAACGAGCAAACCAAAAATCCCTCCTACCGCACCAATAATCATTGCCTGGCTCATAAAAATCAATTGTACGTCCCTACCCGAAAATCCAGTAGCTTTTAAGATGGCGATATCTTTCATTTTCTCGTAAATGAGCATATTCAAAATATTGTAGATACCAAAACCGGCGACAATCAATAAGGTTATGGATACTGCGTAGGTAATCAGGTTACGGATGTTAGAACCGGTCTCAAACTGCGCGTTGGCTTCATTGATATCGGTCGCTTTGACTTCGAATTGCTTGCCCAAAATTTGAGCCATGGCCGGAGCTTCGGTAATATCAAAGAGTTTTACATTGATATCGGTCACATAGTTCTGTGCTTCGCCCAGAATGCGTTGTACCGTCTTTAGATTCGCAAAACTTTGAATATTATCGATTTCGGCAATGCCACTTTGATAGATTCCGACAATTTTTAATGGAAAAATAATTCCTTTGATGGTACTTATCTGTACCCTATCCCCTACTGACAAAGACATTTTAGTTGCAAGGCCCGAACCCAAAAGAATACCGTTTTCAGTATTTTTCAGCGCTTCGGGAGTTCCATCAACAATATAATCACGCATATTTGAAAGTCGGGTTTCCTCCATAATATCCGCTCCTACCAAATTTCCGCCCAGTTCAATGGAACCGGATAGGTAAAAAATCTGTGCGCGGAGCTGGGGAGTAGCGCCTTTTACTTTTTTATCCTTTTTCAAGTAACTTAATATGGGCAACGCATTATGTATTTTCTTCTGGCTTTGCTTTGGTTTTATGGAATGCACCACATTTACCGAATTATGAAATTCTTCATAGAGCGATACAGGTTGCGACTCAGAAGGTTCTATTTCGTTATAAAGATGTATATGGGGCGTTTGGTTCAAGATCAGACTATCCAACATTTCATTAAGCCCGGTCATAAAACTGACCAACGTAATGTAGGCCCCAATACCGAAAGTTACACCCAATGCCGCAGTTACCGTAGATTTCATCTTAGTCAACAAATGCGTTTTAGCGATGTTCAATATGACCTTCCAGTTAATCATTCTTCGGGTTTTAAAAGTTCGGTACGCTCGTCGATACCTCCAAGGATTTCTACCCTATCCAAATTTTGGATTCCTATTTTGACCTCCACTACTCCATTGGCCGTCATTACTTTATTTCCTGCCAACAGATATACTTTTGAAATTGTCAAGGCGTTCTCCTTTTCAGCGATAACGATGTTTCCTTCCCCCGCCAACCCAGGGTACAAGATTTTTGGAGGTTGCTCAAAAATCGCCTCTATTTTAAAGGTCTGAGATCGTTCATCTTTTCGGGGGTAGATTTTGCTGACTTTTGCCACAAATACCTCTGAAGGATAAGCGTCCAAAGTAATAAGGGTCTTTTGTCCCACCATTAGTTTTACGATATCGACTTCATCAACAAGCATTTCGACAACAAAGACCGAAGCGCTGCCAACCGCCGCCAGAGGTTCCATGGTATTTACGACTTCTCCCGGTTCTTTCAAAAGTGCATAGATCTTACCATTGATTTTGCTGGTTACGGTAAAGTCTTTGGTGTTTATCAGTGCTGATTTATAATTGTTGCGCGCCTGTAGTAACTGTGTTTGCAATTCGTTCTTGATGCGCTCGTATTGACTTTTCAAAAGGTTAAGGTTGTTTCGGGAAAGTTCATAGGCCAGTTTCCGGCTGTCGAATTCCATTTTTGAGCCAATCTGCTGTTCCCATAATCGCCTCTGTCGAAAAGAGTTGATAGAATCGTTTTGAAAGGTCAAGGTGGCCGCTCGTATTTCGTCTTCCATACCCTTTAGTATGGCAGTATTACCGTTATAATTTTCCTGTGCCAATTGCAGGGAGAGCTTCGCATTTTCGGTATTCAGCTTTGGGGTGTTGTTGATGATTTGTAAAAGGGAATCATCCTTTTTCACCAAATCGCCCTCTTCTACTAAATTACAATCTAGAAGGCCCCCTACGGCCGCATATACTTGATATAGGCTATCAGGTTGTATGGTTGCCGACGCATAGACCGATTCCGTTAACTGTGCTTTTTGTGGAAATATTTTTTCCTTTTGCTCGCCACAGGAAAAGATGAGCAATACAAATACAATAATTAAAAAATTGCGCATATTTCTTTACTTGTCAATAGCCAAAATAACGGAAAATCGCGCTTTAAGAATATGAGGAAAGTCATGATTGGGGGTTTTTGAAAAAGCAATCAATAAATAAGGTACCCCAAAAAACAAAAACGCTGTTTTTTAAAAGTACCTTATCAACGAAAATAATCGAACCAAACTATTTTTCAATAAGCCCTATAGAAGATTATAGGAAATTTCCTTTTTCATCCGTTTTAATCTTTAAGGTTTTGTCATCATTCTCCAAATGGAGTTTATAGGTTTTTTCCGCACCCTTTTTATCATTGTAGTTTACTCTATAGACATCCTTGCTTATCGTCCATTCGGGAAACCTGTCCATGACCGCTTTCTTAACGGCTGTCGGAACATTGACATCCTTAAACCGTTCTACGGTACGTAATAGTTTACCATCACGGTCGTAAGCGGCAAGAATTTTACCCTCAGGAATGTAGAATGTGATGTTGTATCGATCAAACTCATCCGAATAAAAATCAGAACTCTTATAATCAAAGGCCGCAACTTTTCGTTCCAACATTTCTACGGGAATAGAAGCTACCTCTTCTGAGTTGACACTATTGAGATATTTGTAGTTCGTGGCAACTACGGTAACTTCAGAAAGCTCCTCCGTCTTTACGATTTGAGAATATGCTTGGGTGGTTAGTCCAATGGCCAATAAACCAAATAATACTTTTTTCATGATTACAGATTTTAATTAATACTGAGTGTTCATATGAGCTAAATTACTGGTAGAGGTCATAATCTACAATGACTTGAATCAGTCCCCCAATTTTAAATTTTATAACTAATTTTCGTATCCCACAATTGATCGATGTCATGTGTTATTGGCAGTATAAAAATTAATTTTGAAGTAACATTTAAAATGGGGCAAGGAGAAGAAATTTATAAAAAAAAGAAGGCATGGAAGTTCTCGAAGATAATGATATCGGTCAATTGGCTTTCAATTCGGGTGCAAGTCCGTACATCGTGCCGATTACCTACTATTATGATAATGCTACCCACCATTACAAGCTATTCTTCAGAAGGACATAAATTAGGGGCTATACGCAAAAACGTTGGAAGCCCATGGCGTAAATGAAATAAGTTCTTTAAGGGATTGGTAATCGGTACAGGTTGTTTGGGGAAAGTTCATAGGCGAGTTTCCGGCTGTCGAATTCCATATTTGTGGCAATCTGCTGTTCCCACAACCGCTTCTGTCGAAAAAAGGTGATCGAATCGTTTTGAAAGTTCAAGGTGGCCGCTTGAATTTCGTCTTCCAGACTATTGAGTATGGCAAAGCTACCGTTATAATTTTCCTATGCCAATTGCAGGGAAGTTTCGCGTTTCAGTATTGAGTTTTTGGGTGTTTTTGATGATTTCTAAAAGGGCATCGCCCTTTTTCACCAAATCGCCCTCTTCTACCAAATTATGGTCTAGAAGGCCCCTGCGGCCACATAATAAATAAGGTACCCAAAAAAGCAAAAACGCTGTTTTTTAAAAGTACCTTATCCAACCAAACTATTTTTCGATAAGCCCTATAGCATAGATTATAGGAAATGCCCCTTTTCATCCATTTTAACTCTAAGGGTCTTATCGCCGTTTTCCAGTTTCAACTTGTATTTTTTATTTACTCCTGTTGCATCGTGATAGTTGACAAGGTAAATGTCCTTAGTTATTGTCCATTTGGGATAACTATCTAAAATGGCTTCTTGTACAGTTCTGGGCAGATTGATATTCTTGAACCTTTCGGCAGTTCGTACCAACTTTCCATCTTTATCATAAGCTGCAAGAATATTACCTTCGGGAATAAAAAAGTTTACATTATACAAACCATAGTCATCCTGATAAAATCCAGAATCCTCAACATTAAAAGAAGCTACTTTACGCTGCAACATTTCTACAGGAACCGATGCCGCCTCTTGGGTATCAACATTCTTCAGGTACTTATAATTCGTAGCATATACGATAACCTCTGACAATTCTTCTGTTTTAACGATTTGGGAATAAACCTGACTGGTTAGCCCAATAGCCAATAAACCAAATAATACTTTTTTCATGGTTTCAAAATTTTAGTTAATATTTCAGTGATCAAATGAACCCTTGGGGTTTCATACTAGCCAAATTACTGGTAGATGTCATAGTCTACAATGATTTGGATCAGTTCATCAATTTTAAATTCTGTAATTAATTTTGGTTTCTCACAACTGACCTATATCATATGTTATCAGTGGTATAAGAATTAGTTTTGAAGTAATATTTAAAACGGGACAATGAGAAGAAACTTAGAAAAAAAGGAAGGTATTAAACTTCTTGAAAACAATTATATCGGTCAATTGGCCTACGTTTTGGGGGTAAGTCCGCACATTGTGCCGATTACTTACTACTACGATAAGGCTACCCATACTATTACATGCTACTCTTCAGAAGGACACAAATTAAAGTCTATGCGCAAAAACACTTTGGTAGCCCTTGGTGTGAATGAAATAACTTCGGTAGCGGATTGGCAATCGGTACAGGTGCATGGTACGTTCGAAGAGCTAGAAGGTATCAATGCAAAACACATGTTACATGAGTTTTGCGAGGGTGTAAAAAGTATCTTGAAGCGCACCAAGGGAAAAGAAGCGCAATTCATCAGCGAGTTTTCCGCCAAAATAGAAGCGGAGAAAATACCAGTTGTATTTCGTATCAAAATCGATGAAATTACCGGAAAATCGAGACAGTTTTAAAGGTGTCATGACTGACCACTATTATTTATTCCTGAAAAGGCAGCATTTAGTTTTAGTGAAATTTCTAAACTTCGTGGCATGCTAATCAAAAAATTCTGCGACATCGGTATAACTGATGTCCCTTCTTATGTGGTAAAAATGCTTCCTTGGGCGAAATGTACAACCGATTGACTTTAAAGGCAGTGCATATTCCAAATAGTTTTGCAACTACCGCCAATACTTTATTGACTTCTCAAATACTACTGTAGCACACTTACCTGAAAATCACCCACTACCTGAAGTTCTACATCCGCATTCATAAGCACAAGAATATATGCTAAATGAGAAAGCCTACAGTCGCTTATGATTTCCTTTTCGATTCCGCTGAAGACAGGCCTAAAATGTTTGCCAATATCCATGCCGGAGGTTTTGCCGACATTAATTGCCCTGACCATGGCCTCGTTAATCTGATTGGGCTTAAGACCCTGTTTCAACAAATCGCTAGCCAAATATTTCATGCGCAAACTATAATAGAAATCCATAAAGTGGACAATACTCTCCGCAGGCTTGTATTCATTTGTGAAAATAGTTATTTCCAATACCGTTTTTTTTATTTTCAGTTGTTAGGGTGAATTTTATCGCCCCGAAGGCTCAAAGTTTCTTCGCATACCCGAATACCATTTTTTTAAATTCCCTGAAATCACTTATAAAGGTTTCCATTCCATTTTTAAGGTTCCGGTGTTTTTCCCGATACTGACCATCGGAAAGGCCTTTCTCGCCATTTACCAAAAGGGACAATAGTTTTTCGTGGTCGATAATGTCATTCGCCAAATAGTCAAAAAGGTTTTCATGGACCATGTCCAAATTTTGGAGCATTTTTCCATAATCGGAAGCCTCGGTCTCCTTTTTTTCCAGTAAATCGGCAAAGAACCTGGTCTCATCCTTCCAAAAGGCAATCGTTTCTTGCCATTCCCTACTTTCTTGGTGCAATACATCCAGTCCTGCCCCTAATAATAATTCTGTTTTCCGATTTGAAGTTATGGTTTTCATAAGGCAATATTTTTTATGCTCTATTTATGGTTTAAATCGATTAAAAAAACTGGCTTGCAGGCTTTTTCGGGCAGTCTCTATAAGGGTTTCTACTTCCTTAATAGTGAGGTTCTGTATTTTGGCGATTTCTTCCAGTTCAAATTGATGTTCGCTAAATAACTCGAAAACCGCCCGCATTTCTGCAGGCAATAAGTGCAATGCCATATGGGTATGCTTTATAATGTTTTCCTCGCCCAGCTCGCGATCCAATTCTGCTATAAAATCTTTGGTGTCATCTTCCACGAAAACATGATTCAGTACATAATCGTTCTTTCGGTAAGAAATATCGTCAAGGTCCTCCAGCATAACCAGATCGCCACCTCCGTCGGTGCTGAATTTTTCTTCCATGGCATCCCATTCCGGTTTGGAATAATCATCAATATTTTTGAAGAAGAAGGTGTCGAATTCCTCTTCTACCAAAGTATCGTCCAACAATTCATTCGCTTTTTTGAATAACCATAGGTGCAAATTCTCTTTGTTCGCTACCTCATCAAAATGGTCATGGACTTCAATAAAAAGCTGATCTATAAAATCATCCGCTTTATATTTTCCGATATCGATTTGTCCCTTTATTAAAGCTGCTTTCAATCTTTTTTGTACGAATCGTTTCACTTTGGGCATCGCTTTTAAGAGTAGGGCGTTAAAAGCTGTGGTGTCACCTTCCTTTTTAAAACGTGTCAAATCGTAAAATGTGCTCGCCACGAATACGTGAAATTCCCGCTGTTGTCTGTTGTAATCGATAGTGTCTCCCATAATTGCGTTTTAGTATATCCCAAAAATGCAAACTTGTCTTGAAATACAAAATGATATAAATCAGTGGCAACCTTTTTTGAGGCGTAAAAATCGGAATACCAAAAAAATAGGCGGGACTGAAGGGCATCACTTTTTTTAACTAAGCCCTACAAAAACATTTAAAGAAAATAAAAACGATAATCGCATGAAATCAAATGCACAGACAAAACAGGATATGGTGTTGCAATACTATCCTGAATTCGTTTTTTTTGGGAAAAAATAAAAAAATCGCTAAAAAGCACTGTATTTTAAGGGTATACTTAAAAAGTAAACGTTCATTAAAAATAATACATTACAAATTTAGTACTCTTTGTGAGTACTCAACGATAAGAAAAGAAGAGGTCACGGACACCCTTTTATAGCGTTTGAATCTCGAACGAATGTAGCACTATATTCACGTCAAGTAAGGTTCAGTATAAGTCGAAATCGCGTCGAAGAGCTTCTTCTAGATCATTTTAGAAATAAGATGGTGTAAAGGCTTGATTAGAAGCATAAACAAATTCAAATGTGTTTTAGGAAACAGGATGCCTTGGTCTCCTGTTTATGTTTTTAGTCGTTTTCGAGTTTAGCAGTCGTATTAAGTTCATAAAACCAAAGGAAATCTTGGCCTACTATTCTTCTATAATTTTATCCTGCACTTTCAAGTAGCGCTTCCATCTTATCCAATTCATAATCGTAACTGCGAATAAGCATTAAGAAATGGCCATTATTCAAAGTTTTGAGATAGCCAGTCGCTTTGTTCTCTTCTATACCCAATCCCCTCAAAATGCCATAAGGTCCGGAGGTTATTTCCCCTAGGGCCTTTCCATCCAGATCATTCAGAAATTGTGGTACCAATGCCCCAGCTATGAACAACGTTCCTATTTCGGGATTGCAAAAAAGCCCAAAATGAGCATTAGCACCCAAAGAGCCTTTCCAATATCCTTTCATCGCCTTCCTTGATTTAATAATTTCTTTGTTATTGGCAATACATTCTTGCCCCGATTGCCCAAGAACGGATAACTGTAATTGCTCTGAAGCATTCGTATGGATTTGTTTTATTGCACCTTCAAGCTGCCATAGATGTTGGTAACTCATTATTAAAAAATGCTTTTGCTCTTGTTTTTTAATCTTTGATCTCATCATTTCAGGAATGTTTGATAAATAAATTGGTTTGGTTCATTCCAAGAACGCTAAATTAAAAAGCTTCATACATCTGAAGAATGACCAAAGTCATTTCAATAACATTTTTATTGCTTTATTTTTGAATAGAAATTTAAATGGATCAATAATCTAAATATCAATATCATGACAAACGATAGTGGAAATGTATTGCTTGCCGTATTAACTGGGGCAATAATCGGAACAGGAATAGGAATTTTATATGCCCCCGATAAGGGTGTCGAGACCCGCCACAAAATCAAACAAAAAGTTGATGAAACTAGCCATGACCTTGCAGAGCGTATTTCGCACGCCAAGGATGAGCTTACAAAAACCGCAAACGAGAAAAAAGATGTCTTTGACCGCAAATTGGACGAGGCCATCTCAACTATGAGCTATAAGGCCGATGATATTATCGCCACCCTGGAGCACAAACTGGAAGAACTCAAAAAGAAAAGTGCCCAACTGCAAAAATAAGAAGCATGGCTTTTGAAGAATTCAAACAAGACCTCATAGGAGCGGAAGCCGATATGAGGTCTTATATAGAAAATAGCGACAAATACCTCAGACTAAAAATCTTTAAAGTACTGATGCGCTTTGTAACAAGTACAGCACAGTTTCTGTTGATAGGTACCGGTATCTTCTTTGCACTGCTTTTCTTGTCGTTCGCCGCGTCTTTAGCCCTTTCAGAAGCCTTGGACAGTTATTATAGTGGGTTTATTATTATTGGAGGTTTTTATGCGGTTATTGGTATTCTGTTCTATGTTTTCAGGGAGCGCTTGAACACTCCTATCCTAAAAAAATTCTCCAAATACTATTTCGAATGAGTACGTCTAGAGAATACAAATCTTTTGAGGAAATAGACCAACACCTAAGTGTTTTAAAACTACAGCGCGAAATTGACCAAGAAAGCCTGAAACTAAATTTCTACCGGGCCAAGGGCGATTTAGCTCCGAGTAAATTGTTACAAGGTTTGGGCACCTCCTTAACCGAGAGCAAAACATGGAAAAATGTGCTTGTGGTTTTTATTGCCAAAAAAGTATTGGGTATTTTTCAAAAAAGACGGGAGAGACGATTACTAGAGGAGTGACTATTTTGTCATTCTGAGCGTAGCGAAGAATACCACGCACTACCACGCACCGTTGCTCCGACAGACAGATTCGTCGTGCCTCGGAATGAAAGAAACGGGGAGTAATGATCAACTAAAAACCCTACTTAAAATCCGCTACGTTTAGTAATTTTTTCTTGTCTAGAAGAATAATCCTTCGGCCACTATCGGTCGTAATCAAGCCTTCATCCTTAAAATCGGATAGGGTGCGAATGGCCGTTTCGGTGGCGGTACCGATCATACCTGCAAAATCTTCACGGGGAATACCCATACCTTCATCCGCATGGTCTTTGACCATACCTTTATCATACAGCTCTAAAAGGGCCTTGGCGGCTCGTTGCCGAACCGAGGCAAAGGCCATATCTACCAGTTGTGACTGCAACTCGATTAGATCATTGGAAAGCATACTAATGAACTTCTGTGAGATTACATGATTACCGGAAAGCAATTTTATAAAATCCGTTTTGGGTATGGCACAGAGTTCCGCGTCCTCCAAAATAATCGCATTCTCGACATATTTTCCGGTTGTATTCAATAACGATAGTTGGCCAATAAAATATCCGGCGGTATGAATGCCGGTTACCAATTCTTTGCCAGCTTCGGTACTTTTATAGGTTTTTACAACACCGCTCTCAATAAAATAGAGCGAATGGGCATTATCTCCTTCCCAAAAAATAATATCCTTCTTAGTATAACTTTTAAGCGCATACTCTTGAGAAAGGCTTTCTAGATCCATATACTGTGAAGCTTCTTCCAAAAAAGCATTGATACCTTCCAAATTTTTGGCGATTTCTTTTTTCAGAAAATCATTCTTTTTCAACCGACAGGCAATGGCCTCCAGTAGCTCCTCCTCCTCAAAAGGTTTGGTAAGATAGTCATCGGCACCGAGGTTCATTCCCAAACGCATATCGGCTCTATCGGTCTTTGCCGTTAAGAAAACAAACGGAATGCTGGCCGTACTACTATCGCTTCCCAGAGTTCGCAATACATCGAACCCGTTCATTTGTGGCATCATAATGTCACAAATCACTAGATCAGGAGCGAACTCTTTAGCCTTTAGCACCCCTATTTTGCCGTTTTTGGCAGTAGCCACCTCATAATTAGCCAATTCCAACATTTCGGCCGTATTCTCGCGCACATCATGGTTATCTTCAATTATTAATACTTTTTTCATGTTGTTCTAGATTTATGGGGAGTTGTACGATAAAAGTGCTTCCCTTACCCCTTTTGCTTGAAAAGCTGACGTAACCTTGCATCATCTCGACATACTGTTTTACGATATGTAGCCCAAGGCCGGTACCTTGTATGTTCGTTACGTTCTCCGCACGAAAAAACCGTTCGAAAAGATGCTGTTGTTCCTGTTCGGGTATTCCGATTCCTTTATCCTTAATATTAAAAATTACCGTTTCTCCATCTTGCTCCAGCTCCAGAACAACCTCCTGACCTTCATCGGAATACTTAAGAGCGTTTGACATGAGATTGACCAATATATGGTTCAGCAGTTTAGGGTCGAGAAAAACTTGTGTTTCCACTGCTGCATGTTTAAATTGAATGGTCTGCCCATCTTTTTTGGTCGATTCTATTTCATCTATCATTATTTTGCAAAACTGAATCAATTCAAAACTTTGGGGTTTTGCTTGTACCTTACCTTCTTCCAATTTGCTCAGGGACAGAAAATCGTTGAGAATGACCACTAAGTGCTTTACGTGAGTGCGTATGCGTGCCACGTGTTTTTCACGTCTTTCCTCCTTACCCGGCTCGTTCTGCTTTCCGATTAGGATGGCCGAAGAAAGAATAGCGCTCAAAGGGGTACGGAATTCATGGGAGGCCATAGATACAAAACGAGATTTCAACGTATTCAATTCCTGCTCGACCTTCAAAGCCTTGGCCAGCCCTTCCTGTACATTTTTCTGTTCGGTAATGTTATTGTAGACAAAGAGGGCCCAGAAAATGCCTTCTCCATCAGACTTCAGGGGACTAGAATTCACAGCATAAAAATCGTTCTGAAACTCCATTTCAAAGGATAGACTTTCGCCCTTGATGGTTTTTAGGATATCTTCTTTGATCCTTTCAATTTGTACTTTGGAAAAAATCGGAATGTCATCGACACGCCTTCCTTCAAAATCAGCTTTTTTTAAGTCAATCCGTTTGAGTTCCTCCCCTTCGATATAGACCAGTTCAAAATCTGTGTTGAAAACGACAATAAGGCCTTTGGGGAAGTTTTTCGCAATTGCGGTGAACTGTGCCTGGCTCTCTTGTGCCTTGTTTTCCGCTAGTTTGGTCACTTGTATCTGGTCTTCGAGGTTAAGATTCGTCTCGACCAATTTTTGAACCGTTGCCTCAATTTCCTTGGTACGTTCTGCTACCTTGGTCTCCAATTTGTCGGCATAGGCTTTCAACTGCTTTTTAGTGCGATGAATTTCGGTTACATCGTTCTGTACCCCGATAAAATGAGTCAGTTTTTGTGTTTCATCATACAGCGGGGTAATGGTCAGTTCGTTCCAAAAGAGGGAGCCATCTTTTCGATAATTACGGAGGGTAACACGGCAGGATTCGCCTTTTTGAATGGCTATGGCCAAGGTTTTTATTTCTGCTTGGTCACGATCGTCGTTCTGTAAAAAGCGACAGTTTCTTCCGAGTGTTTCACTCTTACTATATCCTGTCATTTTACTAAAGGCACTGTTACTGTATATTATCGGCAGATCGGGCTGTTGCATATCGGCAATGATGATACCATTGCCAGCGGCCTCCAAAGCCCTATTTCTGATATGTAACGTATTCTGAATTGCCTTTGTTTCAGAAATATTTCGGCAAATGGTCAAAACGCGATCTTTGCTCAACGGTACGAATCGACATTCATAATCAATCATTCCGTTTACCACCGGAGACCTCACTTCGAGAGTTTCCATCTGTTGAGTACGCAGTACCTTTGCAAAAATCTTTTTTAGTTTTTCCCCAACTTCTTTCGGAAACAGATCGTTTACATTTTTCCCTTCCAATTCTTCTTTTGGGGCGATGAGATACGATTCGTTAGGTGTGGTGATTTCAAGAACAGTACCCTTTCTATCGTGTATAGTCATTACGTCGGGCAATGCATTTAAAATAGCCCTATTTTTTTCTTCGCTATATCGTAAATTTTGTTCTGCGAGCATTTGTTCGGTAACATCTACCCCCGAACTTATCAAACCCATTACCTTGCCATTTTCATCTTTTAATAACGCATTTCGCCAACGAATCAATTTTCTTTTCTTTCCCTTCACAACGACCCAATTTTCATGAACATCCGGCGGTTCAATAGCACCGTCAATAACTTGATCAAAAAACAGGGCTAGTTTTTTTTTGTCCTTTTTTGGAATACAATACTCAAACCAATTCTTTCCAATGATTTCATCGCGACTATAACCAAGCACTTCGCAACCTTTCCGATTGACCAGTTCGACCGAGTGGTCGGCCTTGATTACCAAAAATATGGAAGCCGCAGCATCCAAATAATGGAAAAGATTCTTGTTTTCTATTTCTTTTGATGCATCCATCACTTTAGAGGTTACGTGCCGACGAATTCCATATCCAAATAGGTACTCTTTTGAATAAACAAATCATGGCAAGTTCAACATTCCTTTATTCCAAAAAAGATTTGTAAGGTCCGACAAGGAACTTTCGTATGCTTATTAGTAAATATATTGCAAGGGGATCCTGATAAAAATGATATTCGTCATACCCCTGTTCTTATAAAGTTGAATATGATATTGGTCATTTCCTCCCTGATAATTGGAAACTATTTTTGATAGTGTACTTAAAAAATGGGATGAAATGAAAACAGGTTTGGTACTATCGGGTGGCGGCGTTCGCGGGGTTGCACATATGGGGGCGATAAAAGCGCTTGAAGAATATGGCATCTATCCATCCCATATTACCAGTACTAGTTCGGGAGCAATAGTGGGAGCTTTGTATGCCGGCGGTTGTACTTGTGAAGATATATTGGGCTTTTTTAAAACAACAGAACTATTTAGTTTCAACAACTACGCAAAAAGCAACCCGGGATTTGTAGACACCCAAAAAATTATACGACCATTTAAAGTCCTACCTCCCAAAAGACAGTTTTGAATCGTTGGGAATACCGTTATATGTGACCGCGACCAATCTTCTAGACGGTACCTTAAAAGTCTTTCATCAGGGGGAACTCATCAAACCGGTATTGGCTTCGGCAGCGGTTCCTAGATTATTTGCTCCTGTATCTTTTCAGAACGGCTATTATGTGGATGACGGTACCCTAAACAACTTTCCGGTAGACCTTATTAAAAAATATTGCGACCAGATTATAGGGGTCTATGTAAATCCCTTCAAAAAAGTTAGGATAGATGACCTTAGACATGCCCATAATGTATTGGAACGGGCCTATCACATTATGGTGGCCAACGAAACGGTCCTTAAATTCGAAGACTGTGATATCCTAATCCGACCAGAGGGCATGGCCGACTTTAGTATGTTTTCCTTAAAGAATATGGATACTCTTTTTGAACTCGGTTATGCCGCGACCATGCAGACCTTGAAAAACGATAGTGCGCTCAAAATGTCCATTTCCGAAGATGAATTTGAGATTGTGAACGGTTTCAGACTAGATAATCGGTTAATCGATTAGTCCCAATTTATAGTAGTTATGTACTTCTTGCCTCAAAGTTTCCGGCAATTGCAAAGACCTTTCAAAAGAGTTATAACTAAACTCTTTGCGGGTATAGTTATCTTTTTTTCCTCCTTCGAAGTTGATCTTTTCTTGCTGAGATAATAAGACAGTTGTCTTCGATAATGAATTCGAAATCTTTTTTGGCAAAGCCCGGGGCTGCCAGTTCAATTGTAAAATTATCATCGGCTTCCTTAATGTTCAGGGCTCGTTCGGCTCTTTGCCGTTCCAGAAACGATAGGGCATCATATCCCTGACCCATGCACGACTGTCGAAGAAATCATCCATATCAAAAAAATCTTGTGTAATCAGGTTTCCAAAAGGTCTTCTATTAAATTCTACGAGTGACATAACATGTGATTTTAGGGTTATACATTGTACTTATAGCTCTGATGACATCTAACAAGCACTGAATGAAATGATATAGGTCAGTCTCTCATATTTTTTTTGACTTTATCTTTAAACTAAATAAAATGAACATGGCTGTAGAGAATTTTGGAATAAAAGGGTTGTCCGGTACAGAGGTGGAACAAGCAAGAAAGACCTATGGAACAAATACCCTGACCTATAAAAAGAAAAATGAATTTTTAGACGCCCTAAAAAGTATTGCCAACGAACCCATGATCATTTTATTATTGGTGGCTGCCGCTATCTATTTTATTAGCGGGAATTTAGGCGATGGGGTTTTCTTGGCCGCTGCAATCGTACTGGTAGCTTCCATATCACTCTATCAGGATTCTAGAAGTCGCAAGGCCCTTGAAAAATTGAAAAGCCTGACCCAACCCAATTGCACAGTTATTCGCAATGGGGAAGTTGTACACATACCCAGCGAAGAACTTGTTATTGGAGATAGTCTTATGGTGGAAGAAGGAACGATTGTTCCTGCGGATGGAACGATTGTGCATTCCAACGATTTTTCTGCGAACGAATCGATTCTTACCGGGGAATCGCTTTCCGTTTTTAAGGATGTGAAAAAATCGGATAATACCATCTTTACTGGTACGACGGTGGCTAGCGGATTGGCAATTGCCACCGTTACAGCAATCGGCAACGATACCCAATTGGGGAAAATCGGGAAAAGTATGGAGTCGATCCAAGAGGAAAAAACACCCTTGGAGTTACAGATTGCCAACTTCGTCAAGAAAATGTCCATTTGGGGCGGTATTGCATTTTTGCTGGTTTGGGGCATCAACTTTTTTAAATCGCATGACGTATTGGATAGTCTGTTAAAAGCGCTTACGCTTGCGATGAGTATTCTACCGGAAGAAATTCCCGTTGCCTTTACCACTTTTATGGCCTTGGGAGCTTGGCGATTGATGAAAATGGGCATTATAGTAAAGCAAATGAAGACTGTAGAAGCCTTGGGAAGTGCTACCGTAATATGTGCGGACAAAACAGGTACACTGACCCAGAATAAAATGGACTTGGCTAAGTTGTTCGCCTTCAAAACAAGAAAAATCAGTACAATAAGTAGTCCGTTCAATGAAATCGAAACAGAGCTGATTACCTTGGCGATGTGGTCGAGCGAGCCCATTCCCTTTGACCCTATGGAAACCGCGCTGCACGAATCTTATGCAAAGTTGAAATCCTTTGATGAGCGAGCGAACTACCGCATGGTACATGAATATCCCTTGGGAGGAAAGCCGCCCATGATGACACATCTTTTTGAGAATAAAAAAGGGCATCGCATCATCGCGGCCAAAGGTGCGCCAGAGGCATTTTTGGAGATTTCAAACTTGACCCCTGAAGAAAAAAGACTAATCTCAGAAACCATAAGATCCCTTGGCAAAAAAGGCTATCGCTTATTGGGTGTTGGGCAAGCAAATTTTGAAGGAACCAACTTCCCTGAACAACAACAGGACTTTCAATTTGACTTCAAGGGAATCGTCGCGTTTTATGATCCGCCAAAAGAGAACATCCGAAAAGTACTCAGAGATTTCGATAGGGCAGGTATCGATGTTAAATTGGTAACCGGAGACAATTCGGCAACGGCGATGGCTATCGCAAAGGAAATCGATTTTAAGGGTTACGAGAAATGTATGTCGGGCGATGAATTGATGCAACTAGAGGATTCAGAATTACAAAATAGGGTACGCCAAACCCAAGTTTTTACCCGAATGTTCCCTGACGCCAAATTGCGAATCGTTAATGCCATAAAAGCAAACAACGAAATAGTGGCCATGATCGGCGATGGCGTCAACGATGGGCCTGCATTGAAAGCGGCCCATTTTGGTATTGCCATGGGCAAAAAAGGAACAGAAATCGCAAAAGAGGCGGCGTCATTAATTCTTGTAGATGATGACCTTTCCAAAATGGTGGATGCCATCGCCATGGGTCGGAAAATCTATACCAACCTTAAAAAAGCGATACAATATATCATTTCAATCCATATTCCAATTATTCTGACGGTATTCATTCCTTTGGCCTTGGGGTGGTTATATCCGACCATCTTCACCCCTTCCCATGTTATATTGTTGGAATTGATTATGGGCCCGACTTGCTCCATCATCTACGAAAATGAACCGATGGAAATAAATACGATGATTAAAAAACCGAGACCGCTTACTACCAGTTTTTTCAAGTTTAAGGAATTGGCGACTAGTATCGTACAGGGTCTGATAATTACCCTTGGAGCATTGTCGACATATCAATATGCCGTTTCCCAGGGTTTTAATGAATCCGTTACACGAACTATGGTCTTTATGGTGTTGATTGTCGCGAACATCTTTCTGACCTTGGTCAACCGTTCCTTTTACTTTTCGCTGCTTAAGACGCTAAAATATAAGAACAATCTGGTACCGCTGGTTATCGGCATTACCATTGCCATCGCTGCTTTATTACTTTTTGTCCCTTCTTTTACAGCATTCTTTAAATTTCAAACCTTGAGTTTGAACCAATTGCTTATCAGTGTTTTGGTAGGAAGTATTTCGGTACTTTGGTACGAGGCGGTCAAGTGGGGAAAAAGGAGTAAATCAAAGTGATATTCTTGGTTTTTGCATTTGTTATAAAATTAACCGTGTTTTGGAGCTTCACAAAATATGCTTTTAATGGGGTAGTTGAAAGAATTAAGATTCAAACGTCTAAATAAAAAAGTAAAGAACAAATACTATTTTGCTATCGACGCTCACAAAGTACATTAAACTGTATCTATAGAATATAAATCAATCCAACCGAATTTGATATTGCAATACAAACATCCATTTACGGTTATTTGTTTTTATCCCATCATCCAAGTCAAATAAAATAGGGCGCTGCTGTGCATTGAATGTTAATTTGGAAAGGTGTTCATTAAAATACCAATTTATACCCAGGTCATACTGAAAGATGGGCTCTGCCAAAGCATCAAAATCGGAATATTGCCCCAATATATAGGGCTGAAGTCGCCCCATGTTTCGTTCTATACCCATCGTAGGAAACAGAAAACCCAATTGTCCGGAAACTGCTTCACCCGTGCCCGATACCGGAAACGTATTGCCCCTACCATTAAAGGAAGCCAATTCGGGACGGACGCCGTTCGCGGGATTATTGGCCCCTAGAAGTCTAATATAGTTTGTGCCAAAATTGAAGTTGAAATATCCTAAATAAGCTGTAACTGCCCTCTTTTTATCGGAATCAAGTGGTACATCCAAAAAAACGTCCGTTGCGAAAAGTTTCATGTCGTGGTAGCGTTTTTCCCCGTTTTGCAATGACCAAAGCGCATCGGCTTGCAAAGTAAAACCCACGCCCAGATTCAATATTTTCTTTTTGCCCAAATAAGTGCCGGTATGAAATGGGGTCATATTACTTTCCGGTTCCCAAAATTCATATTTCAAATAGCCGGAGTATTGAAGGTTGGGTTGGTTATCGGTAAACTGGGCAAGGTCTTCTACAGGTTCGGGATTGAACGACCTGCTATTTTGTACCGATAGAGGTTTTGCTAGAACAAGTCGATAATCTATAGCGCCGATTTTCCCTTTGACGTAGAGGCTTAGTTTACGGATTAGGTCGTCAGTGCTGTCCAATGTAGGTAGTGCAACGAAATTTAGGTCATAGCCCATAAGTTTAGATGAACTGGGCGAAGTGAATCGTGACAGGCCGTTCCAGGCCGATTTGCCACCACCTACCCCTAAATATTTGGAAAAATCGTACTGTACATAAGCATCCAACAAGTCGACCGATGTGCCCCGTGGTGACAGGTAGTTCAGATTGTTGACCCCCAATTGAAAAGAAACATATGTTTTCTCCCAAGGGGCAGCGGAAAGCCCCAATCTGAATCGACGGATTGAAATATCCGTGGTCACGGTTTGCAATTTATCGTTTACGGTACTACCCGGATTGTTTTGGTTGACCCGCCCCCAGAGCTGTATATACGAACTGAACTGCAGCCATTGTGTTTTATCGTCGCCCCAATAAACGCGCAACGGCTTATTACCAAGCGCGTTTTGCGCCGAAAGTGAAAGCACACCCGAGCCGTTCAGGAATAGAAATAAAATGAGATAAATAATTGGGTTCGGTCTCATTCCAATCGTATGATATATTGCAACACTGCAGACCATTTACGCTGATCCGAGAAAATGCCCTGCGTTGTGGAATAGTAAATCGGCCGGTTCTGAAAATTTAGGGAAAACTTGGAGAGATGCCCCTTGAGCAACCAATTGACCCCGATATCATAATAAAACATGGGGTCATCCAAACGTTCAAAACTAGAGTGCTGAGCTGAAATATAAGGTTGTACTTGCCCATAGTTCTTTGTCTTGCCCATGCGGGGAAACAAATAGCCAATCTGGCCGAAAAAAGAATTTCCCGTACCCACAACAGGGAAAGCATTGCCCGGCCCATTAAACGAAACTTGGGTTTCGTTTACTTTATTTATCGGGTTGTTAGCGCCTGTATTCCTAATAAAACTAGGTCCAAAATTGTAATTGAAATAACTTAAGTAAGCCGTTAGAACTGTATTCTTTTTTGTATCGATGGGTTTGTCAAAAAAGGCATCTACTGCCCAGAGTCTCATATCGTGAGACTTCTCGGCTCCGTTTTCTAACGAAGAGAGGGCATCATTTTGAAATTCCGCTCCAATGCCAATATTAAAAATGGTCCGGTTACCCAAATACGTTCCGTCGGAAAACGGAATATCGTTTGGTTCTGCATCCCAAAACTGCCATTTTAGGTATCCGGAATAAATACCGCCACTGATTTTATCGTTGAACTTGGCTACATTCTCCACCAATTCTCCGTCGAAGTTTGGACTGTTGCTTGGTAAAAAAGGCTTGGAGGTTACAAAACGATAATCCAACTTACCTAATTTCCCTTTCACATACACACTTAGCTTACGAATTAGATCGTTCGTTTCGTCATCGGTGGGCAAAGCCAATAAAAGCAAATCGTAAGAAAGCAATTTTGAGGTGTTGGGGGCAGAATATCTTGAAAGCCCTGTCCAAGCTGTTTTTCCGGCGCCAAGGGAAAACGACTTGGAAAAGGAATATTCTGCATAGGCATCCAACAAATCCAACGAAGTGCCCCTTGGGGAAAGATAGTTTAAATTGTTTATACCCAATTGCGAGTACACCCAAAGTTTGTCGGTAAGCTGTGCCTGAAGGCCCATTCGGAAACGTCGTACAGAGATATCGAAGGTTTGATCCTGAAGTTCATCGGAGACCATACTACCGGGATTATTCTCGTTGAGCCGCGTCCAAAGTTGTGCGTAGGTATGGAAGGCCAACCAATGTGTCTTATCATCATTCAAATAAAACTTAAGCTTTTTGGCATCGGGTGAGATAGTGTCCGTCGTTTGCCCCCTAAGTTGTACCAGATTAAAAAGTAGAAACATCAGCACATAAAACTTGATGAAGAAAATAGCTCGGAGCTGAAGAGGGAAAGAGTTTTGTCTCATCTGGGTAGTTAGCAATATTCGAAAATGCTTCAATTCGTTTTCAAAACCAACAATTATTGATGTTCCTCCCAAATCAGGGCTGCCGCACCACAAATAGCTGCATTTTTTCCAATCATACCTGAAGTCAGTAGCTTTACCTTTCCCTTATATACATCTAGAAGATAATCCTCGAAATAGGTCTGGAGAGGCTCCAAAATCCATTTGCCACTATTGACCAGGCCACCCATCAAAAAGAAGGCTTCGGGTTGTGAAAAAGTGGTAAAGTTGGCCATTGCCAACCCCATGATATTGGCCGTATAATCAAAGGCCTTGAGGGCAATCGGATCACCTTCCTCAGCAGCCTTTGTGATATCCTCACCATGCAGGTCATTGAAAGCGATATCACGAAATCGGCTATCGTCCATATATTTGCACAACATAAAGAGTATGGTTCGCTTTAGTCCCGTTGCAGATACGTAGGCTTCCAATCCACCTCTGATGTTAAGGCCTGTTAACCGGCCGTCGCCAATGGTCATATCTGTATGCCCCAGTTCTCCGGCAAAACCGTCGTACCCTTCAATGAGTTGTCCATTGGCAACGATACCTGCTCCCAGACCCGTTCCCAAGGTAATTACAATAAAATCGGTCATGTCTTTTGCATTGCCGAAAAGCATTTCACCAAGTGCGGCTGCACTGGCATCGTTCATAATCCGCATAGGAAGATCAATTCGCTCTTTTAGTTTCTCCAAAATAGGTACCGTGCCTTTCCATTTTAGATTGGCCGCATTTTCAATGGTGCCATTTCTACTCGATGCATTCGGCGCACCGATGCCACATCCGATAAGGTTAACAGGACGCTCATATTTTTTGGTCAACTCTTCAATACTATCCTTTATTTTATCCAAAAAATCATCAAAATCTTCGTAATCTTTAGTTCTAAAAAAAAGAGTTTCTTGGCAGTTACCTGTTTTTTCAACCAATCCAATTTTGGTCTTGGTACCTCCGATGTCGATTCCTACGACTAAGTCCATATAATATATTTATAATTTTAATTTTAAAGTTCCTCACATGATTAATAAATCACTATGAATCCAAAGGTTTGAAACTAGATATAAAAAGTAATGATTTATTACCTAATTTTGAGCTATCCAATACAATAACAAATCATAACCTAGATTCAAAATCGCAATACTAATTATTTAATTATCTGGTTTTAAGATATTTAAGAAAATAAAGCAGCTGTAACAATATTAGCTTGGCATTTTTAATGAAAGTATGATTATTGTCATGTTTTCGGCAAAAAGCCATGTCTATTTTCGCTGTGAACGATTAATAAAAACGTTATGCCTCATGAAGAAAATGCAAACTATCTTTATTTTTTCAAAAACTTCACAAATGGCTTTAGACTTTGGTCTTACATGCACAAATAACATCTAGCCAATCGAATACTACTTCTAAATTGTAATAGCATGATTATACTATTGGTCATTTTGACCATTACTATCGCTTTGTTCATTTGGGGAAAATTTCCACCTGATGTAGTCGCCCTCATGTCGATGTTGGCGCTGTACCTAACAGGGATATTGGATATGTCGGAAACCTTGAGCGGTTTTAGTAACCCTACGGTACTGATGATCGCTGCCCTCTTTATTATTGGAGAAGGGCTAGCAAGAACGGGATGGACCGCACTTGCAGGTCAAAAATTCGTTGCTTGGGCCGGAAAGAGTATACCTAAACTTTTGATCCTTGTAACCTTAGGGTCTGGTGTGCTGTCAGGTTTTGTAAGCAATACAGGAACGGTAGCCACATTGCTTCCAGTGACCGTTTCCGCCGCGTGGAAGGCGGGAACTCTGCCCTCTAAACTTTTGATGCCCGTAGCTTTTGGTTCCAATACGGGTGGATTATTAACCTTAACCGGAACTCCGCCTAATATTATCGTGAGCAATACCTTGACGGAAAAAGGTCTGGAGAGTTTTTCTTTTTTCGAGTTCGCGTTAATCGGACTGCCCCTTCTATTGATAGCCATCCTTTACTTTAGGTATGTAGGCTATAAATTGCTGCCCGATCACAAAACCGAAAATCAGCCGGTCAATATTGATTCGGAAGTCCATAAATGGATTGCCAACTATAGTATCGGTCATAATATGTACCGTCTGCGCATTCGTTCAATGTCGCAATTAATTGACACCAAGATTGAAGATTGGGAGTTTGAGAAAAAATATAACGTATCCATCATGCGTTTGCGACGAAGGCATCCAAGCGTTTTAAAGGGTACCGCTCCATTTGTTGAATTTCCAGAACCTAAAACGGTAATGCGCTATCATGATATTATTACGGTAAAAGGAACGGCAGATGATGTCGACAACATAATCTTGGAATTTAATCTGGGGATAATTCCTATGGTGTTCAAACCCTCGGAACTAAAAAATGAACTCATCAACCAAGAAGTCGGCATGGTAGAGATGATTATTACCCCGACTTCTTTTTTTGTGGGGCGTACCTTGCCTTTGGGTAAGTACCTTAGTACCTCAGGTATTCAATTATTAGGCGCATCGCGAGACGGCAGGCCAATAGCCGATAAGAATATAAAGATAAAAGCGGGCGATGCCTTCGTTATCAGGGGATCTTGGAAAAATATTGAAGCCTTACAGAGTGTTTACGAAAACCTGGTGATTTCAGGAAGTCCCGAGGCGATGGCCAAGGATGTCGATGAGTTGACCCCGAAATCATACATTGCCCTTGGAACGTTGATTTTGATGATTCTGCTATTGGTATTCGAAATATTTCCCGGTGCGATAGCGGCCCTGGTCTGTGCCGGTATTATAATGCTAACGGGATGTGTACCCATATCCAAAGCCTATCAGGGTATTAGTTGGACAAGCGTAGTCATGATTGCCGCTATGATACCTATGGGTCTAGCTTTACAGAAAACGGGTGCCGCTGAGATGGTCTCTAACGGATTGGTGAGCTACTTGGGTGAAATTCATCCCACCTTACTCTTAGGTGGTATTTTTTTAACAACTACTATCTTTAGCCAGACCATCAACAACTCGGCGACTGCGGTACTGATGGCTCCTATTGCACTTATGGCTGCCGTTTCTCTGGGCGTTTCCCCAAAACCATTTATGATCGTTGTGGCCATAAGTGCATCAACCGCTTTTTTGACACCGGTGGGTACTACGACCAATGCCATGGTCATGGGTTCAGGAGGATATCAATTTATGGATTACGTAAAAGTCGGTGGGCCACTTTTGCTTCTGTTCTTTATAATTACAATGGTACTAGTACCCATTATATGGCCTTTCTGAAATCAAAAAAACTTAGCGCATGTTTCGAAAAACACAACCTTAAGTTCACATTAAGCATATTGAAAAAACCCTAACGAGTTGTATTTTTAAAGTACGATACGGCAAATACTTTAAAATGGTAAGGCACGTGGTACCATCCATATAAAACAGCTAAGGAATTCAAGAAAAAAATGGCCTATTTCAGTATAGAATTTGCCGTACATCAAGGGCTAAAAACCTATTCGGGCGGGCTTGGCTTTTTGGCAGGTTCCCATATGCGATCGGCCTTTGAGCTAAGGCAGAACCTAATTGGTGTCGGTATGTTGTGGAAATATGGGTATTATGATGAGCTATATTGAGTTCTTTATTTCATAGAGAAGGGTTGGCCGGTACTCTGCAGGGCGGCAAACCAAAACTCCCCTTCCATATCGATTTTTTTTCGCTTGTTCACGACCTTTGAGATGGGCAGGTAGACAAAGTGGTTGTTGAGCCGGCCCACCACAAATTTTGTTTTGCCCGCCATTGCCCCATGTACGGCTTGGTACGCAAGCCTATTGCAAAAAAGACTGTCGTTAGAATTCGCAGGAGCACTTCTGACAATATAACTCGGATCGATATATTTGATAGTCGTTTTGGTTCCTATATTATCAAAATATTCCTTTATGCGTTGCTTTAAAAATAGGCCAATATCTTGATGCTTAATATTTCCTGAGGCATCTTTTACTTGGCCGTCTTCGGTGTCGAACAAATTTTGCCCTGCACCTTCGGCAACAACGATTATGGCATGGTGCTTGAGATCCAGACGTTTTTTCAATGCTTCAAGAAAACCATTTTCACCATTAAGTTCAAAATCCATTTCTGGCACTAGTACAAAATTGACTACTGGCATTGCTATGGTAGTAGACGCTGCAATAAAGCCACTATCCCTTCCCATTAATTTTACGATGGCAATACCGTTGAACGCTCCGGTCGCTTCGTTATGTGCATCCCTGATGATAGGGCTTGCGACATCGAAAGCAGTTTCGAAGCCAAACGATTTATCGATCAGGTCAATGTCGTTGTCAATGGTCTTGGGAATTCCCACGACAGCGATAGCCAAACCCCGTTTTTCGATTTCATCCCCTATGGCATTGGCACCTTTTAAGGTTCCGTCGCCACCAATGGTGAACAAAAGATCAATAGCATTTTTTTCGAGGGTGTCGACCATTTCTGAAACCGGCTGTGCACCGCGTGAAGACCCCAACATTGTACCCCCGAATTCATGTATGTTCTTTACCTTATCTGGTGTAAGGTCTATGAATTCATGACCATTCTCAGGTATCAATCCTTCAAATCCATATCTAACTCCAACGATACGTTTCACACCATAAAAGTAATGTAGTGCCATGACCAAACTACGTATTACGTTGTTGATACCTGGGCAAAGTCCACCACAGGTCACGATGGCCGCCGTAGTTTTCTTGGGTTCAAAAAATAGCTTTTCTCGTGGTCCGGCCTTCTCTAGACATTCCGGTCCCTCTTTAGTTTTCATGCAGCGATTGAAGCTTTGCAAAGAAACATCTACGAGAATCCTATTGTTTGGTTCGACAAAATTAAAGATTTTGTCCCCCCTTGTTTTACTTAACTGTAAGGGCGAAGTAATCGATGGGACACCTAAAGTTGGTATATCAAAGCTATTATCGGTATGCATATAATTTGGTGTTTCGGAAATTTTCTAGTACAAAATAGAATATTACATAATTATAAAATCCCATTTTATGACAGCAGTTATATTCGCTATTGATAAATTAAATTTAGGTACTACCCTATCCCTTGGACAAAAAAGCTAAAAAAAATGAAACCGACAAAAAATATCGGTTCTAAGACTAGCTAACCCAACATAAAAGCGCAATATAACTATGTTTGGGGTATGTACTAAAAATATTCTCAGTTTTTCCAAAAGGGATCTAAGCCAATTGGAAAACAGCTA
>RCND010000208.1_pt1 | contig 33761 bp, 25 predicted proteins | sample 2041351 | NCBI WGS metagenome assembly RCND01 (sample SAMN09708230, study PRJNA481090) | Marine sediment metagenome, whole genome shotgun sequencing project. | biome: marine sediment; feature: ocean; material: sediment; isolation source: Sewage treatment plant 12B marine sediment (STP12B) ... | reverse complement strand
GACCGATGTCGGTGACGGTGACCGGACCAGTTCAATCATCGTTGACGCCACCGCGGTTGATACCGGGACGGTTGGTTCGTATTCGGTGACTTACAACGTTGATGATTCGCAGGGGAACGCTGCGGTTGAGGTCACCAGAACCGTCAATGTGATTGACACCGCGGCACCCATCATCACCCTCAATGGCAGCAATCCGCAATCTATTGAAGCCGGGTCGGCCTACGTCGAAGCGGGTGCCACTGCATCTGATGTTGGTGACGGCGATCTGACTAGCTCGATCATCATTGACGCCACTGCGGTTGATACCAGCGTGGTTGGCGTTTACTCGGTGACTTACAACGTTATTGATTCCCAAGGCAACGCAGCCGCCGAGGCAACCCGAACGGTGAATGTCCATGACACTTCGGTGCCTGTAATCGTGCTCAACGGTTCTAATCCGCAGACGGTTGAGGTTGGTTCTGGCTATGTGGAGTCTGGTGCCACCGCTTCCGATGTCGGCGACGGTGATATCTCCGGCTCGATCGTTATCGATGCTTTGGCTGTCGATACGTCGCTGGTTGGCTCGTATGCGGTGACTTACAACGTGGACGACTCAGAGGGCAACTCTGCGATTCAGGTCACCAGAACCGTCAATGTGATCGACACCGAGTTCCCTGTCATCGTCCTGAACGGTTCGAATCCGCAGGTAGTTGAGGCTGGGTCCGGGTATGTGGAGGCCGGAGCCACTGCGACCGATATCGGTGATGGTGATCTCACCAGCTCGATTGTGATCGACGCCACTGCTGTCGATGCTGCGGTGGTTGGCTCCTACACGGTGACCTACAACGTCGATGACTCGCAAGGGAATTCTGCGGTTCAGGTGACTCGAACTGTCAACGTTGTCGATACGGCGGTTCCAATCATCACGCTCGCCGGGGCCAACCCTCTGACGATCGAAGTCGGAAGTGCGTACGCCGAGCCAGGGGCGACTGCGTCTGATGTTGGTGATGGTGACCTGACCAGCTCGATCATCATTGACGCGTCGGCCGTCGATACAGCTGTGGTTAGCTCGTATTCGGTGAGCTACAACGTTGATGATTCGCAGAGCAACTCTGCTGTCGAGGTCGTCCGGACAGTGAACGTTATCGATACGACGGCTCCGGTGATCACTCTTGCTGGGTCGAATCCGCAGACGGTTGAGGTTGGGTCCGGGTATGCGGAAGCCGGGGCCACCGCCACCGATGTTGGGGACGGTGATCTCACCGGGTCGATCGTCATTGACGCCAGTGCAGTCGATACCGGTGCGATTGGCTCGTATGTCGTCACGTATGACGTGGTCGACAGCTCCGGGAATGCGGCCTTTGGCTTCCGGACGGTCAATGTGGCAGATACGACGGCTCCGGTGATCACTCTTGGCGGGTCGAATCCGCAGACGGTTGAGGTTGGGTCCAGCTACGTGGAGGCAGGGGCCACCGCTACTGACAACCTTGACGCAAGCGTCACTCTTGTCGTCTCGATTGATGCCTCGGCTGTGGTTGCCTCTGCGGTCGGTTTCTATCCCGTTACCTATAACGTCACCGACAGCAATGGCAACGCAGCTCTCGAGATCATCCGCACCGTAAGCGTTGTTGATACAACCGCTCCGATCATCACCCTTGTCGGGTCCAACCCGCAGGTGATTCCGGTCGGATCGCCATACGTCGAGTCCGGCGCCACCGCTGTCGACAGCTTTGATGGTGACGTCACCGGTCTGGTCACGGTGAACGCTTCGGCGGTCAACACGTCGGCTGTCGGCACCTATTCAGTTGCCTACGACGTCGTCGATAGCAATGGCAATGCCGCGATTCAGGTAGTCCGGATGGTCTCGGTGGTCAATGTGGCGCCAACGCTTGCGGGCCTAACCGATCAAGCAATTGCCGAGGGTTCCCTCGTTGCGTTCACGGCATCGGCATCAGATCCGGACCCGACTGATCTACTCGTTTTCAGCCTCTCGGGAGCACCGGGCGGGGCAACCATCGATCCTGTGAGCGGGGCGTTCTTGTGGACCCCCAGCGAGGCTCAGGGACCTGGCATCTTTGTGTTTGATGTTGTGGTCACTGATGGTGGAGCGCCGGCATTTGCCGATTCTCGTACCATCACGGTGACGGTGTCCGAGGTCAACGCCGCCCCGGCCATCGCAGCTATCGCCCCGCAAACGGTCGACGAGCTCGCCTCCATGTCGATCGGTGTCACTGCCACCGACTCCGATCTGCCAGCCAACAGCTTGGTCTACAGCTTGTCCGGAGCACCGGCCGGTGCCGGGATTGACGGGGGAGGAACGCTCACGTGGACGCCCACCGAATCGCAAGGTCCTGGCGTCTACACCTTCGATGTTGTTGTCACCGATGGCGCCCTCGGGGCTATCCAATCGGTAACGATTACCGTCGGCGAGCTGAACAGCGCCCCTGTCATCGCCAACCCGGGGCCGCAGCGATCAGCCGAAACAGATTTGGTATCGCTGGCGCTGTCTGCCACTGACTCTGACCTCCCCGCGAACACGTTGGCGTATTCGGCAATAGGGCTTCCTGATGGTCTTGTCATCGATGCGGCCACAGGTGTCGTTTCGGGCACCGTCGCTTACACCGCATCTGCAGCCTCGCCAGTTGCGGTCACTATCACCGCAGCTGACGGCGGGACGCCGAGCCTCTCAGGACAGGCCACTTTCAGCTGGGTGATCGACGACACCAACCGTCCGCCAGTCGGTACCAGTGACGCTGTGACTACTGCCGAAGACACACTGCTGGTAATTGCGGTCCTCGGCAACGACACGGACCCTGACGGAGATCCCCTGGCGATATCGAGTGTCACCAATCCGGCTAGCGGCACTGCGACTGTCTCTGGGGGCGGCGTCACCTACGCTCCCGACCTCAACTACGTAGGGTCCGATTCCTTTGTCTACGAGATCGCGGATGGGCGAGGCGGACTCGACTCGGCCACGGTGTCTGTCGCGGTTACCGCGGTCAATGATGCTCCGACATTGGTTGCGCCGTCGTCGCTCAGCCTCGATGAGCTAGCCGTTGCGACGTTCGCTGCCACCGCCAGCGACGTAGAGGGAGACACTCTCACGTTCTCTTTGAGCGGAGCTCCGGCAGGAGCCAGCATCGATTCTGCCAACGGAACCTTTGCCTGGACGCCAACGGAGACGCAAGGCCCCGGGGTCTATCTCTTCAATGTGACCGTCACCGATGATGGCTTGCCGGTACAGGCGACAGGCCGACAAGTTCGGATCGAAGTAGCTGAGGCCAATGCTGCTCCCGTGGTGGTGAACCCGGGTTCTCAGGTGTCGGCCGAGGACGACACAGTTGTGCTGCGGATGGTCGCAACCGATAGCGACTTGCCTGCCGGGACGCTCAGATACTCTGCGAGTGGGTTGCCGCCGGGTCTGTCGATCGATCCGCTAACTGGGGAGATCGCTGGGACCGTTCCGTTTGATGGGTCGGCTGGTTCACCGTATCCGGTGACCGTCACTGCCACGGACAACGGCACTCCAGTACGGAGTGGTCGGGCAGTGTTTAGTTGGACCATTGTCAACACGAATCGGGCCCCAACAGCTTCGGACGTGTCCATCTTTGCCGAAGCCGGTGTCCCGTCTCCTTTGGTGTTGAACGGCTCCGATCCTGATGGGGATGCCCTCACCTTCCGCATTGTGTCTCCACCAGCTCAGGGTGTGCTGACCGGTGGGCCGAGGCTCTATGACTACACCCCAGACGCTGTTGCCACCGGGACCGACTTGTTCACATTCTCGGTCTCAGACGGTGCCTTGACTGCGATCGGCACTGCAACGATTTCGATCACACCCAACCGTGCCCCTTCGGGTGGTCCGGATGAGTACACGGCTCGTCGTGGAGGAGTGTTGGTCATAGATGCACCAGGTGTGATGATCAACGATCGTGATCCCGAGGGCCGGCCGATCACCGTGGTGATAGACACGCCTCCCTCTCATGGTTCGATCAGGCTCAACTCGGACGGGTCATTTGTTTATAGCAACAGGGGTGAAGATGTTGATCTCGACGCCTTCACCTATCGCCTCAACGATGGGCTGCGCTTGTCCGAGCCGATCCCTGTGCTGTTGATCGTCGGGGAGAATGTGGCCCCAGTCGTTGTCGATGACACGCTGACTCTGAACGAAGACTCTGTGGCTGTGTTCCATCCACTCCACAACGACTACGACCCGAATGGCGAGTCGATCGTGGTTGCTGACGTGACCGAACCGTCACATGGTTCCATCGACTGGAGCCTCGACGGTGGCTTCATCTACATTCCGGTGCAGAACTTCAACGGAGAGGACACCATCACCTACACCGTTAGTGATGGTGACCTCGAGGCGTCCGGCAAGATTGACATCACCATCCGGGCCGTCAATGACGCACCCTTCGCGATACCAATTGAGATCACTGGCCACTCCGGTGAGGAACTAACGATCGATCTTGGCCCCTACGTCAATGATGTCGATGGTGATCTGTTGGACTTCATCCTGGAACCACCGGTCGAAGGCACCGTGCGACACTCCGATGCCGGGGTGTTTGTGCTCAACCTGGATGGCGTTATCCATGACATGGCTCCGCTGACATTCGTTGTCTCGGACCCGTCAGGTGCGAAAGCCTCCTCTACGTTGACGGTGATTGTGAGGATCCCCGCCGAGTTGGTCGGCATCCCGTCATTGGTGGCCGATGATCTTGGCAACCCAGATGGCAGCAATAGTCGGCCATCTCCGCCTCCGCCCGAGGGGACCCCGTTGCTGACCGGCCTCAAGCTGATGGTTGGGTCAGTTTTCGACACCTTCCAGGCACTTCGATTTCCAATGTTTGCAGTGTTGTTGCTTGCGCTTGCTTCGCTCTACATGGGTCTCAGCCAGAAATTCGCATTCGTCAGTACCCCGACTGCATTGCCAATGTCGGCCCGCAGAAAGGTCGCTATCGTTATGTCGTTGTCGGGCGCAGGCGTGCCCGTGCGGACCGAGCCGGGCACCCATCAGCCGGTCAAGTTCCGGTTTGCGGCCACCGAACGAGGGGTTCTAACAACCGGGGCCAAATCTATGGTCCGCAGCGAAGTCTGGATCGAGGTCGAGACCCCAGAAGGTGACGCCTGGATCAACTCCGAGTTCCTCACCGAGCAGATTGCGGACGCAGCGTTCAGCGACGACGAGCGGGCTGACGAACTGGTGGGTGACCTCATCGACAGTATCTACAGCAGCGGTGATCTCCTAGGTATTACTGCAGGGCACGATATGCATGTGGCCTACTACGGCCCGCCGATCCGCTTTGCCGCCAATGCGCTGCCTCGGTTGTTGCGTGGGGCTTCGGTGTATTGGTGGTGGCAGCCAGATGGTGACGCTCCAACGCACCAAGGGACGTTCGACGAGACGATCGGGGAGTCGATCGCCGGCGCATATCGCAACCGTGATGCCCACCAAGCCGAAGCCGGGTTCCCCGTGCCTCCCGAGTTCGTCAATATGCACAGCCTTGTGGTCGGGAATCATGAATACGGCGAGGGATGGCGCATCTTCTTCCGCTACGAGAACGACGAACCGTCTGTCGCCGGCCTTCTGCGCGAAGCGCAACCCAACCATGCCGCCATGCACGGCGAAATGGGCCTTCAGTCCGCCTAAGGCTGTTGCCTCGTTCTAGCTGATCTTGGCCCGTCGCTCCGCGGTGCGAGCCATCCGCCGCACCATGAGCCGCCAGATCGGGGCGTGAAACGGAAGAAGGACCCACCAGTACAGCCGACCCATGAGGCCACGGGGCACAAACCAGGCTGTCTGCACCAGGCGAGAGCCACCTTCGATCCACTCTGTCGACCATTCGAGCCAGGCAGTTCCCGGAACCTTCATCTCAGCTTGCAGAAGGAGGCGACCCTGAGCTGGATCGATCTCGGCCACTCGGAAGAAGTCGAGCGACTCTCCCGGCCGTAGGTCCTCGGGATCTCTCCTTCCTCGACGCAGACCGACACCACCGATGACCTGGTCGATCCAGCCGCGAATGGTCCACGCCCAGTTCATGGCGTAATACCCGACGTCGCCTCCGATTCTCGTCACCGCCCAGAAGAGATCTTGGGTCGGTGCTTCTGAATCGGCGACACGCCGGTCGGTTTGCATTAGAGCGCCCGACCACGCCGGATCTCGCGGCAAGGGGGCCCCTGGAGATGCCAACGCATCGGACCATCGAGTTTCGACCTCGGAGTGATCGATGCTGTAGAGGGCACGCTGCAGCGCCTCCGGGTATGGAATGAGGTCGCCCGGGTCGAACCCTGGGGGAGAGGGGCGTCTGACTACAACGTCGTTGAGCACACTCTCGATGAGGGGGCGAGCAACCTCTACAGGCAGCGGAGTAACCAGACCGACAAAGGGCGCTGACAAACGAGAGCTGAATATCGGGAACGGCAGGACAAGGCGCTTGCGCAGCCCCGCCACCTCGGCGTAGATCCGCATCATCTCTTCGTAGGTGAGTATGTCGGGGCCGCCGATGTCGTAGACCATGTCGCTCGGATCGGGATCGTCGAGGAGCGAGACCAGTATGTCCAAGACGTTGCGGACGGCGATCGGTTGACACTTCGTCTCGACCCAGCGCGGGGTCATCATGACCGGGAGCACCTCTGTGAGGTGACGGATCATCTCGAAGGACATCGAACCCGACCCGATAATGACCGCTGCCCGCAGCTCAATAACGGGGGTGTCGCCCATCGCCAGGACTTCGCCAACCTCTTGACGGCTGGCAAGGTGTTCGGACAGTTGGTCATCCTGAGAGCCGAGACCCCCGAGGTACACGATCCGGCCAAGACCCACCCGATCCGCAGCATCGCGGAAGTTAGCGGCAGCCAGCCGGCCCTGCTCGGCGTAGCTTTTTGGAGAACCCTTCATCGCATGGATCAGGAAGAAAGCGGCATCGCAGCCATCGAGCGCCGTGTCCAAACTTGCGGGTTCGAAGGCATCCGCGGCGACAACCTCTACCTGGTCTCGCCAGGGGTCGAGCGTGAGTCGATCAGGATCGCGGGTCATACACCGCACCTCGTGCCCGCCATCGAGCAGGCGAGGGACAAGTCGACCACCGATGTAGCCCGTTGCGCCCGTAACCAGCACCTTCATGCAACAAACCTACTGGGTTGTTCGGTTGCCCGCCCGGCCGTTAGTGCGGCGTGGAGTCGAGGGTCCACTCTGGGCGCAACAGTCCAAAGAAGCGGAGGTCGTGGTATTCGCCTCGCCAGTATCCGCGTTGGCGGAGCAGTCCTTCTTCGTGAAAGCCCAGCTTTTCGAGAACCCGGGCGGATGCGTCGTTGCCGACGGTCACGTCTGCCTCAACACGGTGCAGCGCCATTTCACGAAAGCCGAACTCGATCATCGCCGTTAATGCCTCGGTCATCAGCCCGCGGCCCCAGTAGCGATGGGCCAGGTCGTATCCGATTTCGGCAACGTTGTTCCGTCGTTCCCAGACGTTGAATCCGCACGTGCCAACGAGCACGTCGCCATCCTTGATCGTGATGGCCCAGCGCATCCCCCTCTGCTCCTGGTAGATCTGCTCGATCCAGTCCATCACTTCCACCGCTTCGGATACCGAGGTGAACGGGCCGGTGTCGGTATAGCGGGCAACCTTGACGTCGGCGAACAGTGAGTAGAGAGCCGCCAGGTCGTGCTCACGGCGGATTGGGCGCAGCACCAATCGTTCCGTCGCAAGTTGTGGCATGGTTTGGAAGTCAAAGTCCGGCTCGGTCATCGCAACAATCTAGAGCAGACGCGAGTCGACCGGCGTCGAGGCAACGGTAACGCCGGTCGATCGGGCTGACTAGATCCAGCTAGCAGGGGGGCCAGTGCTCACGTTCAATCGGCCTTCGCTAGGCGCGAGCCTTTCTCCGAGGCCGATGCGCGCATGGCCGACCCGCTCCCGCGGCGTCGTTTGACGCTTGCTGGGATGGGTCTTCTTCGGAGCACTGTGGCGGGCTTCGTCTTGATAGTGACCTTCGGCGAGTGTCTTGGCTAGATCGAGATAGTTAGGTCCCTGCATGGCAACTCCTTATGACTTGGCGGTCGAGGCGGACTGCGCCCCGACAGATCTGGTGAGGTAGGCATCAAGCAGACGAGCTGCTTCCGGGACCCGGTCTTGGCGAAGGCTGTATGACTTGGAGTCACCGACCGTTACCCGAACCAACCCTGCGCTGCGCAGGATGCGGAGGTGGTGATGGGCTGTCGATTTGGCAAGGCCGACACGTTCAGCGATGTCCATTAGTCCGAGGTCACTCTCTTTGAGCATCGCAAGGATGCGAAGACGTCGCTCGTCGCCCAGTGCTTTGTAGAGGTCGACGAGATAGGTTGGGGGAGCGTCGGGGTCGGCGTTGAGGTTTTCGTCCGACACGGAGTACGCAAAGATCTGCATTCCTTCGTGCTCGATGATCACGGTCCACGGGCGAATGATCTTGCTCGGGATCAACAGCACCCCGGTGACCTGCGGTTGCATCTTGAAAGTAACGCCGTTGGTGGCTGCTTCTACGAGTTTCGGGGCCTCCATCGAGTGCGAAAGAGACCGCTTCTCATCTGCATCCCGGCGCAGCGGTGGGAGCGATTCGGAAATCGAGGATTCTAGAACCGTGTGCACGGCGCTGATGATGTCGATGAGACGGCGTTGCGTTTCGTCTGGGCCCGATTCGAGCAGATCGCCGAACCCCTTGCCTGCGTACTCGTCCGCTAGGACGGAAGCAACGGCGGCCTGATCGCCGCTGGCGGCTGCCTCGGCTTCTTCATCGTTCATTCCGGTTCTCGTGCAGGCCCCGTTGATCAGGACTCTGCGCAACGCGACCGGGTCCATGTTTCCGATGTGGGTTAGAAACTCGGGGACGGATCGAGCAACACCGTTGGCTTGAGCGAGACCGATAAGCGAGAGCCAGATTTCGCCGCAGTCGACCATCGCATCAAGTTCTGTGGCTGCAGAGTCCGGAGTATCAGTCTCGAGCTGTTCGAAGAAGGTTGAACCGCACTCATATTCCTCAGGCTGGTTCTTGTTCCCCCATACGAACATGCTGAGAAGGAGCTCGTAAACAGGGGAGGTTTCCACCGATACCTTGAGTTTGCGGTCGGTGCCCGTGTAGTCACGCACTCTGGGGCTGTCCACTGTCATCCTACGTCTTTAGTGGCGTTCGATATATATCGAACAGTACGATAGATCTCCCATGAAGTCAAGAGACTCGCATGACCCAAGCTCACGTTTCCGCTGCTCGTCCTGCGTTAGGATCACGTGAACGCGGGCCCGTAGCTCAGTTGGTTAGGCGGGGTGGGTTTGAGCCGAGCGGTTGTTTCTGTCTGGGTGTCTGTTATTTGTGGGGTGCCGCGGCAGCTCAAAGCTATCCCGAAGGGGACGGATGAGTCCGCTGCTCGTCCTGCGTTAGGATCACGTGAACGCGGGCCCGTAGCTCAGCTGGTTAGAGCAGGGGACTCATAATCCCTTGGCCGCAGGTTCGAGTCCTGCCGGGCCCACAAAGTGTTGTCGGGATGACAACAAGCCGCGGCTGTTTAGCTTGGGTTTGCTGGCGCTGCCCCGCTCAAGAACAGCTCGACGACTTCGGCGGCAATGTCCGACGCAATGGGGCGCGGACCGCCGCGCTTGTCGGGCGGCATCGCAACGTCCTCGGGGATGCCTTGGACGACCTGTGCCATGCCGAAGAAGGTCGACGTGAGGAATTCCGGCTCGAGGTCACGGAGTTCACCTGCAGCTACCGCGTCAGCCATCATTGCGTTGACCGGTGCGAGTAGCCCGTCGACATATCGGGTCGATACGACTGTTCGTGTCTCATCGCTTACGTATCTGGTCGCGTCGTAGATTCGCTGGTCGAGTGCGACCTTACGAGAGTCGTCGGCGTGGAGCAGGGCGAGCGACTTGAGCCGTACAGTCAGCTCGTCGGATGCCGAAAGAGCTTCATGTACCCGCGCGGCGTCGGTTTCGATCATCCGCAGGGCAACTTCGGCGTAGATCTGCTCTTTCCCTTCGGGGAAGTGGTGGTAGAGGCTTGGCCGCTGGATGCCAATAGCTTCGGTGATCGTCTTGAGTGAAACGCCGCTATATCCGGACTCCAGTAGCTGGTCCGCAAAGCCATCGAGGATTTGCTCACGCGTGTTCTCTGGGCTCATTGGTCTATCTCCTCGGACTTGTGGGAAAGAAGCCTGACGCTCACCATACCTACAAGTAGGTAGGGCGTCAACCTGTTGAGCTTGTCCCACCCAGGCCGGGAGGGGATTGGCGCTGCGTAGTCATCAATCCCCCTGAAGCAGGGAGTTGTTTCGGTTCGCGTTCTGTCCTGTTAGGCCCACAAGTGTTGTGCACATGACAACACGGATGGTGATCTGTATCCAATCTGAACCCTCCCGGATCTGGTGACGTCGCCAATGCGCGATTGCGAGATCCTCAGCTTGTCGAGGATCTCGTCAGATCTGAGGGGGCAAAGTCGATGGCCTGATCTAGATCCATGTTCTCACCGTCAGTCCTCCAACGGACATGAAGAAGGTGAGTTCCCAACGATCGGGAATTACCACAACGGCACGGGACAAACCGGATACTGCTATCACCGGCTGCGGCGAGGTCAGGATGGCGGGGGCGCCACGATGTCGAGGGCCTGCGCAACCTCAAATCTCATATCCGTCGTTCTGGTGGTGCCGACGGAGAGCGAGTGCACCCGTGTCTCGCCCTCACCTCCGATGTCGAAACCGCCCATGTAGTTCGTAGCCCACCGTCGTCGCGTGGCGTGTATGACAGTCTCTGTCATCAGGACTGGTGTGTGGAGCTTGCGGGTCAATGCCTCGAGTCTCGCCGCAGTGTTCACCGGCTCACCGATGATGGTGTAGTCCATCTTCACGGATGACCCGATGCTGCCCTCGATAACCAGGCCAAGGGCAAGTCCGAAACCGCTGAAGAGCAAGCGGAGAGCACTGCGCTCTAGAGCGTTCTCCCTGATACGCCTCAGTTCCTGGTGTATGTCGATACAGCTCTGGAGGGCCTCATCGGCTTCCCCGGCATCGAAGTAGGCCATGACACCGTCGCCGAGGAACTTCGTGACCTCACCCCCGCGCTGGGCGATGGCGCTGGAACACGCCTCGAGGTATGCCGACACGAGCTTTGACACCCCCTCGATAGGGAGCCGGTCGCTGATGGCCGAGAACGAGACCATGTCGGTGAATAGCACCACCCGCTCGACCTTGTGAAGTGGGATGTCTAGAGGGTTGAGTCCCTGCGTCATGATCCGAGAAACCGCGGGCTGGGTGTAGCGCTCGATGATGTGCTGGGCTTCGCTCATACGACCGAGCAGGAGCTTCAGCGGCGACACGACATCGCCTCCGAGGTGGTCGAGATCGAACACGTTCATGGACCAGTCGGGGAACAGCCGGTGTGTGGTGTTCTGCTCGGTCCGCAGGCAGATGATGTCGGTATGGCGATCGTCGCGCAGCACCCGGGTGTAGAGATCATCGATAGCTCGGTCGTCGCCCTCGATGATCTGAAAGAACACCGAGCCCAGCGTCAGGAGCGCACCGGTGACACCATCGGCTGCGTTTCGCTTAGACGCATAGACGCCGATCTGGTTGATCTCTTCTGGCGAGAGCGGGCGGGAAAAGGTGCTCATATAGGTCATGCGTTTCATGCCGCCCTCGCCTCCTCAACCTCGACTCAACCTACGCTAGTTGCAGGTGGGAACGGTAGCCGCAAGGCGCATGCTCCGATCGCGCCCTCGATCGCAGAAGAGATACGCGTCGGGGGTGCTTACTGCGCACCGTCGAGGCTCTCCGTCAACAGGACCTGCCGCAGGCGGAAGCCGGAATGGTGGCACCCGTGCGGGTGGCAGCGCGAGTCTCGTCAGGACCCATCCAGGGTGAGCGAATAGACCCGCTCCTCGAGCTTCCGGATCATCCGATAGATCGTCCAGAGGTTGTTTGCTTGCATGACGCGGTAGGGGGCTACCCCCACCTGGGCCACGATGGCGTTCTCGCCTCGACGGGCGGTCGGTGATGGTTCGCGTTCTGTCCTGTTAGGCCCACAAGCCGTTGTCGCAAGGCCGCCTTGCAAACTCTGCCACCAAATGACTAGTGCGGCAGATAGGGTCGACCGAGTTGGGTCACAACGGAGGGAGACCCCAATGCGACGACTAAAGGTTGTCTTAGCGATAGCGCTATTGATGGCGGTGGCAACACCTGCCCATGCTCAGCAGGCGCCTGAGCCGTTCGATGTAGATCAAGGAATCGAGATAGGGCGTGCCGCCGAAACTAACGGGTTGAATGGGATCTATGTGTCGCCGTTTGACGGCAACGTGTACGTCGCCAGCGTTGGTGGCGACGAGATCACCGTCCACGACCCGGACACCGGAGATTTGCTCGACCGTCTTGGGCCGGAGAGTGGCGTTCACGGTCCTGACGATCTCTTTATCACCGAAGACGGCACCATCTACTGGACTGAGATTCTCACTGGCTACGTCGGGATGCTGAAGCCCGACGGTACGTTCGTGAGGCAGGAAGTGGGACCAGGGGTAAACCCGATCACGATGTCCGACGACGGCCGGCTTTTCGTTGGGCGCATCTTCCTCGGCATGGGTCTGTACGAACTCGACCCAGACCTGATCGACGATCCTGTGGTGCTTAACGAGAACCTTGTCGTCAACGGCTTTGACTTCGGACCTGATGGGGATCTGTACGCCCCGTCGTTCTTCACCGGCGAGGTCCTCAAGATTGATGTGGACGCGACCATGCCGGCGGGAGAGGTCGTCGCTGACGGCTTCCAGGTTCTGTCTTCGGTCAAGTTCAACTCCTTGGGGGAGGCGCATACCGTCGACCTCACCGGGACAGTTTGGAAGCTCGATCTCGTCGGTGCCAATCATGAGATGCTGATCGAAATCGAAGGCACAATCGACAACATGGCCTTTGACGCCGACGACCGGCTGTTCGCCGCAGCCGGCGCCGACAACCAGATCATCCGGCGTGACTCCGACGGAGTGAAGGTCCTGAACGAGCCGGGCCTCGGTCTCCCCGGCGGTGTTGCAGCCTCACCGGACGGGACAGTGTGGGTTACCGAGCTATTTGCGCTGCGGGGCTTCGAGTCCAATCCGAAAGAGCCGGCGACTTCGTTCTACGACCGGTTCAGTGCCCCCGGCACCGGCTTCGGTGGCGCCTTAACGGTGTCGGCGGACGGCGAGAACCTGATCATTTCGAGTGGTTTCTCGAATTCCCTTCAAGTTATCGACCCGGCGACGGGTGCGATCCAGCTGGATATCAGAACGCTTGCGGGTCCCACCAACGCGATCCGTCACGACGGAGCGCTGGTGGCGGGCCAACTGCTCGCAGGGAACGTAGTCAACGCCGAAACATCTGAGGTGCTGGTTGATGGTCTCGCTGTCCCGCTCGGGCTGGCCTCAGACGGGCAAACTCTGTACGTAGGCGATTGGGGAACCGGCACCGTGTGGGCTGTGAATGACGGAGGTACCAGCGAGCTAACCACGGGCCTGGCGTTCCCGGAGGGCTTGGCTGTCGACGGTGACCGGCTCCTTGTCGTGGAGACAGGTCTTCAGCAGGTGACCGCGGTCGACCTTGCAACGGGCGACAAGTCTGCCGCGATTGTCGGGCTCGACTACTCGGATCGTGTCCCGGAAGCCTTCTTCCCCTATGGGATGATGTCCGGTGTCGACGTTGGACCCGACCAGTCGATCTATGTGTCGGACGACGGCGTCAACAAGGTGTACGAATTCCGCAGGCGCGGGACGACGACTCAACACACTGACACTGCCGGCACCATCTTTGCCGACGACATAGCGTGGGTGGGCCAGGCTGGAATCACCTTTGGGTGTAACCCGCCAGCGAACGACAACTACTGCCCGGATGACGTGCTCGATAGGGGTCAGTTGGCAGCGATGTTTAACCGGGCGTTGGATCTGCCCGCGTCGGCGACTGACTTCTTCACTGATGACGATGCGTCGATCTTTGAGGATGACATCAATGCGTTGGCGGAGGCTGGGATCACTCTTGGGTGTAACCCGCCGGCCAACGACAACTACTGCGCCGAAGACACGGTCAATCGTGGTCAGATGGCAGCGTTCTGGCGGCGTGCCCTCAGCTAGTTGACCGGGATGTGACATAGACAGAGGGGGCCGTCACAATGACGACCCCCTCTGTTGTGAACGGCAGCCCCTCTCGTAGGAGCGACGCGACTGAGACTCCGAATAGACGGAGGTCCGCGAACATTTCCGACGCAGGACTTGCTGGACTCACGTTCAGGGGTGATCTCCGGTTCGCGTTCTGTCCTGTTAGGCCCACTGCACATGCAGATTCTGAAGGCTGTTTCGTCGCGTGTGGCTGACCGTTCCAGATTGGGTCATACGATCGTTCCTTCGCTCAGGTTCCTCGCGGTAGGCGCTTGTTCCACCGCCCCTTATCCGCCTGCACCGGTGATTACGCCGGGGCATCGTCGGACGATTCCGCCTTTGGGAAGCGCAGTGTCCCTGAAGCCGTAGCGACAGTGATCGGCGGCGGTACACATGTTTATCGAATCACGCCTCATCGGGTGCATTGCGGGCGCTTGGGTCTTCGTCGAGCACCTCAACTTCAATCCCTTCGTCCGTCTCGCTGATCTCGGCGAATTCGTCGGGTTCGGGCTTGTCACCCGCTGAGCCTGATCCACCGGCATGCGATCCTTGGCCCTTGAGCCCGGTGTCACGGCGGGCGGCCCGTACACACTGAGAGATGCTGTGCCAGAAACGGCTCTCTTGGCCGACCACGTCGACGAAGCCCGACCGTTCCAGAACGTGCTCGACATGGTGCAGGACCCGGGCAAGGTAGAGACGGATGTCGCGCTTCTCCAGCTCGTTGGCAAGGTGCGCCAGAACGTCGGCACTCGTCGTATCGAGCTGCGTCGTGGCCTCGAGGTCGAGCACGAGCGCAAGCGTGTCGGGCCAGCTCTCGACCTCGGTGAGTAGCCGATCCTCGATCGCGGTAGCGTTGGCCCAGAACAGCGGTGCGTCGAGTCGTACGACGACAACACCCTCCACCGGGATGCGGTCGGGATGACCACGAACCCGGCCCCACGCCGCCTTCTCGTCGCTGATCTTGCCGAGAACCTCGATGCGTGGCGAAGTCGAACGGTAGATGATCGCAAGTAGCGACACGCCGATCGCGATGCCGAGCCCGTAGAGCGGTCCGAACAACACCACGGATGTGGCCCCAATCACTGCGGCAAAGAAGTCGGCCCTACGGACGTGGCGATAGCGGCGCACCGCGGTCACGTCCATGAGACCCCACACCGCGGCGACAACGATGGCGCTGAGCACGGCCAATGGCAGTTCGGTGAAGGCCCAGGTGAACGCCACCAGCACCGCAATAACGAGCGCAGCCGCCGTCAGGCCCGTCACCTGGCTATGACCCCCGGCCCCTTCTGCGGCTGCCGTCTTCGATAGGCTGCCGGCTACCGTCAAACCCCCTGACAGGCCAGCGGCGATGTTGGCGGCACCCATTCCGACCAGCTCTCGTTCCGTGTCCACCCGATAGCCGCCACGCGTCGCGAACAGACGCGTCGCGGCGAGTCCCTCGGCCAACGCGACCAGAGCGAGCGACGCGCCACCAACCACGACCGCCCCAAGCTGGTGCCGGGGGATGAGTGGCAGTCCAATTGGCGGCAGGCCGGCCGGCACGTCACCAACAACCGCCACCCCTCTTGCTTGGAGATCAAAGAGGTTTGACGCTGCCACGGCCACGACGAGAGTTACGAGGCCCCATGGAACAGCGGGTGAGATTTTCCGGCCACCGAACAACATGGCAAGCGCGACTCCACCAACGATCGCAGTTTCAAGATGGGCCTCGGAAATGTTCTGGATGGTGCGAAAAAGTACACCAATCAGGTCGCCGGGTGGCTTGGCAATGCCGAGCAGCGTTGGCAGTTCGCCGATGATGATCGTCACAGTCAGACCGAAGACGAAGCCCGTCACGATGGGCTTCGACAAGAACTCGGCTAGCCACGCGATCCGCAACAGACCGATCGCTCCCAAGACTATTCCGGCAGCGATCGCCAGCGCGGATGTGATCGCAACCGCGTCCTGCGGGTTGTCGCGGGCGATGTCGGCAATCAAGGACCCTGAGACGATCGCAACGGTGGATGCAGGGCCAACAATCAGTTGCGGCGACGAACCCAACACCGCGTACGCAAGCAGCGCCAGCGGTACGGCGTACAAACCGACCTGCACCGGCACGCCCGCGATGCGGGCGTAGCCCAACGACTGCGGAACCAAAAGAGCCGCAACCACTGCCCCCGATAGGAGGTCGCCGCGAAGACGACTGCGCGGATACTCGGGCAGCCACTGCATCGCAGGCACGACCCGAGCGATGCGCTCCCAACGCGCGCTCCGTGTTTTCGTATCGGCCAACAGCGCATCCTCCCTTCGAGGTACCCGCCACAAGGTCCTTGGAACTCTACGCAGAGCCGTGACGGACTTGCAACAGGTAGGTCGCGGGTTCGGCGTCCCATCGCTTGCGTTGACCCGGTGGCTGTTGGCTGACGGACCGTCCTTCGAGTCAGGTTTCGGGCTTGTCCTCTTCTCTCATCAACGCGGACACAATGATCTTTGTCAGCGTTGTCGTCGTGGATAGATCGGGTGGTGTCGTTTGCTCGTAATGACGCCGGTGTCGAATCCGGGGAGGTGCCGGCCAAGGTGAAAGCGGGCGTGTTCGATCTTGAGACACCGGTCTTGGACGACTCGGAGGCAGGCGTCGCGTGCCGTGGCGGCTGCTGCATCATGGCGCAATCCGAGTTGGAGCCAGACGACTCAGTCGACTGCCATCACATCGCAGCTTCAATCCTGCGTATTTGCGCTACTGAAGTCCGGTGAGTCGAGGCCGTGGGGCTGTAGTGGTCTTCGTTCTACCTGAATGCTGCCAGCGGCTGTCGTTGTGTCCCCTCGGCGTCGAAGTTGTCCGGCAACAGCCACGCCCTAAGGGCGTGGCCGAGGTCGATCCAGTCCTCGTTTGTGATCGCAAACCATGCTGTGTCGCGGTTCCGGCCTTTGTAGTGGGTGGCCTGGCGGAAGGTTCCCTCGTATCGAAACCCGAATCGATGGGCGGACCTCCGTGAGACCTCGTGTAGGTCGTCACATTTCCATTCGACTCGTCGGTAGCCGAGATCGAAGGCGTTTCTAATTATCAGGTAGACGGCTTCTGTGGCGGGTCGCGTTCTGTCCTGTTAGGCCCACGAAGTGTTGTCGGGCTGACAACCCATTGCCCTGGTTACGCCATGTTGCCTGTGACCGATCGGTTATCCGATCGCCAGTATTCCCGACTGAACGCGGGAGCACGCAGCGGATGAACGCAGTCCTACTTCTCCATGCTTGGGTTCCAGACCTCCCATACCTTGCCCACTAAATCGGGCCCTGGTTTGAGTGTCAGTTCTCCCGGTTCCCAACCAGCGGGAGTGGCCTCCGCCCCCGCCGTCTCCCTGACCAACTGGAAGGCCTGGATCTGACGGGTGGTCTCCGCAAGCTTGCGGCCAACTGGTGGGGTCATCACCTCCATGGCCTGGATGACGCCATCGGGGTCGATTATGAACCGGCCTCGCAGTTCGATGCCCTGGCTTTCATCCCACACGCCGTAGGCACGACCGATGTTGCCTGCCTGATCGGAAGCCATCGGGAAGGGGACGCCACCGTCGACCATCTTGGTCAGCTCATGGTCATTCCACATCTTGTGAACGAAGTGGCTGTCGACACTCACAGAAATGACATCGACGCCGAGAGCTTGGAGCTCTGGATATTTGTCGGCGACCGCCGACACTTCAGTAGCTCAGACGAAGGTGAAGTCACCCGGGTAGAAACACAGCAACACCCATCTGTCGGCATAGTCCGACAGGGATACCTGGGTGAAGCCGCCATTGTGATAGGCAGGGGCCGTGAAATCGGGCGCTTTCTGCCCAACAGTCGCAGTCACTAGGACCTCCTTGGGGGGTGTCGCTGATTGGCCAATTGACGGTTCGGGATCCGCTCCGACTGCACCGGTGACCCGGCCGCATCCGAGTTGATCTGCCATATTCGTCTCCTGTTCCTCGAGACCTTCTGATCGTAGCGCGAAGCAATTCGATGGTGAATTCGCCGGTTGACCTTGCAACTTCCAAGCAGTCATTTGCTCACGCCACCCATCGAGATCCGGACGCAGCCGGAGACCACCGACGGAACCCCTGTAGTTGAACATGGCAAGATCGTTGCCGCTAGAGATGCCGTCGATACTGGCTATCTGGTTAGCCAGTACGACGAACTCGCCGGTCACGGTTGGTCAGCGGTTACTCGTCGTAGATCTAAGAATGATCTGCGTGGAGTGCCATGTCGAGGAGGATGTCGGCGTCGCAGTCGCAGTACTTCGCAACGTCGATGTCGTCGCCAGTAAAGGCCTTGATCGAGATCCTTGCAGCCGTGGCAGCAGTGCCGGTGTCCTTTGCAGTCACCATTGTGGTTAGAAAACTTCCCGGAGTCTCTCGTGCGCTCTAGGCACAAGGCTGCTCCCCTGGCCGTGACTTCCGCGGCTCGGAGTTACCGACGGCTCCGAGCCCAGACCACGCTCATTCAGACACCCTGGGCACGCTTGCGCTCGGGCCTTGCCCCGCAATGTCACCAGATGTCAGACCTATGTGTTCAGATCATGCAAGGTCGAAGCGATCGAGATTCATAACCTTGTCCCAAGCAGCGACAAAATCACGCACGAACTTCTGCTCGGCGTCGGAGCTCCCGTAGACCTCGGCGATTGCTCGTAGCTCGGAGTTCGAGCCGAAGATGAGGTCGACACGGGTTCCGGTCCACCGGATCTCACCGGTTCCACGACTACGACCCTCGAACACGTCCTCAGACTCCGAGGCCGCCTTCCACTCCGTGGCCGTGTCAAGCAGGTTCACGAAGAAGTCGTTGGTTAGCGTCTCGGGTTGATCGGTGAAGACCCCGTGTTGGGACTGGCCGGCGTTGGCGTTCAAGACCCGCATGCCGCCCAGGAGGGTCGTCATCTCAGGAGCCGACAGCGTCAGCATGAACGCCTTGTCCACCAGCAGATGCTCGGCCTGCATCTGATAGCCGTTCTGGAGGTAGTTGCGGAACCCGTCTGCGGCCGGCTCGAGCACGGCAAACGACTCCGGGTCAGTCTGTTCCTGGGTCGCATCCGTACGCCCCGGCGAGAAGGGGACCTGCACGTCGTGCCCGGCCCGGTTCGCTGCCTGCTCGACGGCTGTGCAGCCGCCCAGCACGATCAGGTCGGCGAGCGAGACCGTCTTCCCGCCTGTCTGTGAGCCGTTGAACTCCTGCTTGAGTCCCTCCAGAATCTCCAGGACGCTCGATACACCGGACGTCACGTTGGCGTCCCACGCCGCCTGTGGTGACAAACGGACACGGGCCCCGTTTGCGCCACCGCGCTTGTCGGTGTCACGGTAGGTCGAGGCCGACGCCCAGGCGGTCGAGACCAGCCGGGAGACCGATAGGCCGGAGTCGAGGATCTTGCCCTTGAGCGCAGCGATGTCCGCGTCGTCGATTAACTGGTGCGTGGCCGTGGGGACTGGATCCTGCCACAGCAGCTCCTCGTCGGGAACCCACGGGCCGAGGTACCGCGAGACGGGTCCCATGTCGCGGTGCAGCAGCTTGTACCACGCCCGGGCGAACACGTCAGCGAACACGTCCGGGTTCTCATAGAAGCGCTTCGAGATCTCCTTGTAGACCGGATCAACGATCATCGCCATGTCCGCCGTCGACATCACTGGACCCTGCCGCTTCGAAGAATCGTGCGCGTCGGGTACGGTGCCCTGCGCCTCAGGGTTCTTGGGGGTCCATTGGTGCGCCCCGGCCGGGCTCTTCGTCAACTCCCACTCGTACGTGAAAAGGTTCTCGAAGTAGCCGTTGTCCCACTTGATGGGGTCGTTGGTCCAGGCGCCTTCGAGTCCGGCCGTGATCGTGTCGTCGCCCTTGCCGCTGCCGAAGCGGCCCTTCCAGCCGAGGCCCTGCTCCTCGATACCGGCTCCTTCGGGCTCCGCACCGACGTACTCGTCGGCGTCGGCCGCGCCGTGCATCTTGCCAAACGTATGGCCGCCAGCGATGAGCGCAACGGTCTCCTCGTCGTCCATCGCCATGCGGGCGAACGTCTCACGGATGTCCCAAGCCGAAGCCATCGGGTCCGGGTTGCCGTTCGGGCCCTCCGGATTGACGTATATCAAGCCCATCTGGACGGCGCCGAGCGGATTCGCCAGCTCCCGGTCGCCGCTGTAGCGCTCGTCGCCGAGCCACTCCAGCTCCGGACCCCAGTAGACGTCCTCCTCCGGTGCCCAGATGTCCTTGCGGCCGCCACCGAAACCGAAGGTCTTGAAACCCATCGTTTCCAGGGCGCGGTTCCCTGCGAAGATCAGGAGGTCGGCCCAGGAGATCTTGCGGCCGTACTTCTGCTTGATCGGCCAGAGAAGTCGACGCGCTTTGTCGAGGTTGGCATTGTCGGGCCAGCTGTTGAGGGGGGCGAAGCGCTGTGCGCCGGTGCCGCCACCGCCACGACCGTCGGAGATGCGGTACGTGCCTGCAGAGTGCCACGTCATGCGGATGAAGAGCCCTCCATAGTGGCCGTAGTCGGCTGGCCACCAGTCCTGCGACTGGGTCATCAGTGCATCGACGTCCTTGGCGAGGGCTTCAAAGTCGAGGGTCTTGAATTCCTCGGCGTAGTTGAACGATTGGCCCATGGGATCGGACAAGGGCGAGTTTTGGGTGAGAACCCTCAAATTCAACTGATTCGGCCACCAGTGCTGGTTCGCCGTGGCCCCAACCGCCGTGTGAGCTCCGCTCATCACGGGGCACTTGCTTGCGCTGTTCTCTGACACTTAGGTCCTCCTGATGTGTGATGCTGATGCTATCGCGGTGGGCGATCTTTATTGCCGTGCCGTCCCTATTGATGACCGTAGTCGCCGGGGGCGTCTTCAGTCGTGCCTCACAAACGGTCGAGGGCGATGGCCGCTAGCTCGATCAATACCTCGCGTGGCTCGGCGAGTTCTCCATAGCCTCCGTTGACTCCAAGCCCGATGAATTGACCGCCTCCCGCGTCAACGGCAAGTCCGCGAAAGCCTTGTACGTAGACCGCGGCCGCGCCCAGATTGGGGATGACCTCAGCGCTCCCTTCGGGAACCATGGCCATGTAGTTCTCAAACAACGATGCCGGGGCTCCAAAACGACCTTCACCGTCATCTACGTTGAGAAAGATCCCAACTCCGGCGGCTTCGCCGAAGTCGAAAACGCAAGAAATCGGAGATTCGTTGCGGACTTCGTCGACGGCTAGCTCGGCGACGGCGGAGACCTCGTCGATCTCCACGAGGTCGCAAGGGTCAACCGCGGTCGAGACCACACTCGATGCGGCCGCCACGGATGTGGAGGTCGTGGCCGCTGGTGCGCCAGTTGTTACCGGTGCTTCGGGAGATGTCTGTCCACCGCAGGAGGCAGTAACCAGGGCCCCAGCCAGCATCCAGGCAAACCATTTCATCCCTTGACCTCCCGGGTCGGTGCACGTTCTCGCAGCCTAACGGCTCCCGTTCCTGTGGGTTTCCCACAACCGCCGGGCCTCGCATGTGGTGTCGCCTCATCGCTGGCGTGAGGCCTAGCTGCAAGGCCGCGTTGCTGCCTTCAGTCGGAAATGCCCGTTTCGCTGAATCCGCTAGTGCTCCTGACCAGCTGAGTGGAATATGCATCCGCACGAAAGGTTGCCCACGAAGTACCTACACATCGGAATACTGATATCAAACGCAGGAGCGACATGTCCACAACCGTCACCAACTGGAGCGTCGATCGGCTCGCCGACCTCACAGGCAAGACCTACTTCATAACTGGAGGGAACTCCGGCATCGGGTACGAGTCAGCGTTGCACCTGCGGCGCGCCAACGCCGATGTCATCATTGGCGCCCGCTCACCGGATAAGGGGGCTGCAGCCGTGGCATCGCTCACGGCGACCCCAGGCGTGGGCTCTGTCGACATGGTGCGACTCGATCTCGCCGACACTGCCTCGATTGGCAACGCCGACAAGGCGCTGCGCAACTTGACTGATGGCGTCGATGCGATGGTCAACAACGCCGGCGTGATGCAGACGCCGCAACAGCAGACGGCCGATGGGTTCGAGATGCAGTTCGGCACCAACCACCTTGGACACTATCTGCTGAACTATCTCGTGTTTGACCTCGTCGTGGCGCGCCGCGGCCGCATCGTGCCTGTAAGTAGCATCGCCCACCGGAGTGCAAAGGGCATCAATTTCGACGACCCGATGCTCACAAACAGCTACTCACCGACCGCCGCTTATAACCAGAGCAAGCTCGCCAACATTCTCTACGGGCTCGAACTGGCGCGATGGCTCGAGGCCGCAGGAAGCAGTGTCATCGCCGCAACAGCGCACCCCGGTTACTCGGCGACCAACTTGCAGAGCAGCGGCCCCACCGGTCTGTGGAAGCAGTTGTACCGACTCACCAATGCCGTCATGGCACAGAGTGCCGCGGACGGTGCGGTACCGATAGTGCTCGCCGCCGCGGGGACTGAGGCTCGCAACGGCGCATACTACGGGCCGACGAAATACGGGGACTCGCGAGGCCCGGTTGGCGACTCGACCATCGCGACGGTCGCCCAAGATGAGGGGGCAGCATCAAGATTGTGGTCATTGAGTGAGGAGCTGTTGGGCATTACCTTCAAGGTCGCCTAGTTCGATGCCGGCGGAGGTAATCCATTGGTGACCTCCGCGACGAATCGACCGCGTCCCGTCCCCACCGGCGTCTGGCCTATCGTGACGAGCCACTCCGGGAGGGTTGTCAGTGACTGAGGACCGCAGCGCCAGTTTTGTCGAGTTGTTCTTCGATCTCGTATTCGTATTTGGCATAACGCAGGTCGTGGCGTCGATCCATGGGCATCTGGACTGGCCAACGTTGTGGCGCGCCGCCGTGGTCCTTGCACTCATGTGGTGGGCGTGGACCCAGTACACCTGGCTGGCAGGGTATTCCGATTTCGACGAGCTACGGCCTCGACTCGTCATCTTGGTAGCCACCGCCAGCACCTTCATCCTCGCAGTTTCGGTTCAATCAGCCTGGGCTGACGAGGGCGCCGTCTTTGGCTTGGCGTACTTCGGGGTGATGGCTCTTGGCGGAGGGTTCATGTGGTTGAACGCCAGGACGGCTGAGATTGAAGGGCGGGCCGAGCCCGATCAGATGGCAGGGACGGTCGCATATGTCTTGCGGATGATGGCCGGGTCGGTGTTGGTGTTGATTGGGGGCTTCGTTGCTGCCGACTATCGACCTTGGTTCTGGGTAGCCGCTGTCGTCGTCAACTTGCTTAGCGCCATGTCAGCTGGGCAGTACGAGTACGAGGTCAACGCAACTCACTTTGCGGAGCGACACGGGTTGTTCGTGATCATTGTGCTTGGTGAGGGGCTCATTGCGATTGGTGTTGGCATCGTCGGTCATACCGGTTCGACGGCGTTCTATGCGGCAGGTACTGCGATGCTGCTTATCGCCTTGTCGATGTGGTGGTCATACTTCGACTGGCTGTTTCAGGTGGGGGAGAAGGCACTCAAGCACGCCACCGGTATCGCACGGAGCCGTTTGGCGCGCGATGCCTACTCGGTGGCTCACTACCCGCTCGTTGCCGGTGTGATCTTGTTTGCAGTGGGGACCGAAGAACTGGTGGCCCATCCGGACGTTGCTTTGGAGGCTGCGAGTAGGTGGGCTTTCGTTGGTGGTCTGATGCTCTTTCTTGCGGCACAGTCGATCATGGCTCGCCGCTTCACCGGTTCGTTGACTTGGGAGCGTTTCGGGCTCATTGGCTTCCTGGGTATCGCCGGCGTGGCATTCGGAGACCTAAGCGGTGCCGTCCTTGTAGTGCTGGTGTGCATAGCGTTGCTGGTGACTCTTGGAGTCGAGACAGCCCGCCATCGAGAGGAACTCAGCCAGCTGCGGTCGGACCGCGCTGTAAGCGGGTGATGGCCTCGTCGATAGTCGCCGGGTCAACCGCGATCGACATCCGAGCAAAGCCTGCTCCTTGACGGCCGAACCAATGGCCGGGGCTCAAGGCGACCCCAGATGCGGCAAGCCAGCGAGCCAGCTCCGGAACCTCAAGCCCGAGGTCGCGGAAGTCGAGCCATGCCAGATAGGTAGCTTCGTGGGGCATGACGCGGATCTTGTCCGTGAGACCTTCTCGTAGTCTCTCGATGTTTGATGCGACTAGCTCAAGCAATCCATCCAGCCACTCGGCGCCCTCTCGGTATCCGGCCTCAAACGCGGCGGTCGCAAAGACATTGTTGCGGGTGAGGTGGAGGCGATTGCTCATTTTCTCGAAAGCACGAGCAATGTCGTCGTTGTCTGTGATCAGGAGTGTGTCGCAGACCCCGGCGAGGCCAAATGTCTTGATAGGTCCGTGGGTCGCAGCCCACTTCACGCCATTTTGTCCTGTCGCCGTGGCGAAGGGGACGAAGGTGTTCGGAGGCACAGCAAGGTCGGCGTGGATTTCGTCGGCGATGACGGTCACGTTGTTCTCCGCACAGATCTGAGCTACAGCGTGCAGCTCTTGTTTCGACCACAGCCGTCCGACTGGATTGTGTGGATTGCACAGGATCATTGCTCTTACGGATGGGTCCGCCGCCTGTTCGGCGAGCTGGTCCGTGTCCATTCGATATCCATCATCAGTGAGGACTAGTGGGTTACGCACGACGGTTCGCTTGGAGGCGGTGATCAGGGGCTTGAAGTCTGTGAACACCGGTGGCTGGATGATGACGCCATCGCCCTCGTTGGTCAGTTCGTTGATGAGGACGCCGATCGACGTTCCAACGCTCGGACTGACCACTGTCGAAAGCCCGTTTCTGCGCCATTGGTGGCGGCTTGTCATCCATTCCCAGAATGCGTCTTTCAGGCTGTCTGGTCGTACCTCGTATCCGTACCAATCGGAGGTGGCCCGGCTCTCGAGTACTCGCCGAATCGGGTCGGCGATGGGGACGTATGGTTCAGCAATCCAGAGGGGCAGCAAATCACTCTTTCCGAACAGGCTGTCAAGACGACCCTGGTCCGAGGCAAGGGCCCATGAGTGATTGGCGACGGAGGTCATGAAGACACCTTTCCGGATTGACATCTAGCTCTCAGTTCATATTGACAATCGTCAATATGAACTGTCGAGAGCGTATCAACATCCGTCGAGATGTCAACGTGTAGCTTGTGGCCATGAGTCAACCCAGACGCGACAGACCCGAAATACCAGATGGCTACGGAGTTCCAGAAACCGCGGAGGGCATCCTTGAATGGGCGGCGATCGAAGATCGTCTCAGAGAATCGTCTCACTACTGGATGTCGACGACTCGTCCCGACGGGCGCCCGCATGTGGTCCCACGCTGGGGTATCTGGCTCGACGGGCGGTTCTGGTACGACGGCGCTCCGTCGACGATTCATGTACGGAACCTCATGGCGAACTCAGCGTGCGTGCTCCACCTCGAAGACGGCCGTCAAGCGGTGATGGTGGAGGGTCGATCCGATGCCGCTGATCCTCCAGGATTGGAATTCGGTGGCCGCCTGTCAGCAGAGTTCTCCCGGAAATATGCCGATCTCGGCTATGCACCCGAGGCCGGGAGTTGGGAAGGTTCCGACTCTGGAGGCCTGCGGGTATTCACCCCGCTCAAGGCGATGGCGTGGTTCGAATTCCCGACGGATGTGACTCGATTCCGCTTCTAATCGGTGTCGGTCGATATGATCAGCAAGCTCGAGTCGCGGGTCTACGTACTCAGATTGCGGAGCTAGATTCCCGCCCGCTGGATTCGCCCCACGAACCGACATGCCTCTGCGCCCTCTGTTCACAAGTTCTCCACAATTGCTTGAGGTTCTTGACTCAGTTTCGTATAGAAGGAGTAAGAGTCATGTTTCGTCTAGCGACTGTCGTCTTGGCAGTTGTCGGTCTGGTTTCCCTATTCGGCGGATGAGCGTCGGGAGCGGTTGCTGGAGCCAGCTTCCTGTTCATGATGCTGTTTGGCATCATCGGCAGCGGGTTTGCCCGTCGTGGTAGTTCCTTGGGAGGTCGCTGTCTACAGGGTGGCTTCTAGTTCGTCTACTAGTTCCCCATGCGGATGAGGAGGGAGCCCAAGAGAGGTGGCGAGGATGCCGAAGAGGGCATCGATCTGGTCCAACTGCTCAGCCGTGTATTTACTGAGGAACTCGCGCCGGACCGTCGCCACATGGTTGATCGTGGCTGCGGCGACCTTTTCAATGCCAGTCTCGGTGACTCGGGCAAAAACACCGCGGCGATCCTCGTCGACCCGGTCCCTCTCTACCCAGCCGTGCTTTTCAAGGCGGGTGATCCGGTAGGTGATGGTGCTGGGGTCGGAGCCAGTCACCTCAGCAAGATCTGACATACGGGCACGGTGGTCGGAATCTGAGGCAAGATGCAGCATCAGATGGAAATCGAGCAACGAAAGCCCATTGGACCGTTTCACCTCCGAGTCGAGGCGGGTCAGCATTTTGCTGGTCGAGGCGAAGAAGGGAAACCACGCCGCCAGTTCTTGGGCGGTGAAGAAGCCTTCTTTGAGTCGCGTGAAGTGCTCTTCCTTCATCTGCTCCCTCCGTCCATATGGCGTCTCACCCGTAGTGCTTTGAAGTCCAACTAACAATAACGGCTCTACAAAGGGTGGCGCCGACCTTGGCTATCTGGGCGGCTCGTGACCCGGTACCCTTGCGGCATGAAACAGGCATTCATTCACGCAACCATCTGGACTTCCGCTGGGGCCGAGATTGCTGACGGCACCATGATCACTGAGGACGGCAAGATCGTTGCCGTAGGTCAAGATCTCAACACCGATGGGATGACCATCGTCGATTGCGAGAATCACTTCATCTTGCCCGGCTTTATCGATGCCCACACCCATACAGGTGTCTGGGGCGAGGGTGCCCGCGATGATTACGACGGCAACGAGGTCTCCGAGGCGATAACACCGTACACCCGGGCCCTGGATGCGATCTACCCAGAAGACATTGGCTTTGAGGATGCGCGACGCGGTGGGGTTACAACGCTCGGGATCACCCATGGCTCCGCCAATCCGATCGGGGGACAGGTTGCAGTTGCCAAGACGTACGGCAACGTGGCTGATGACATGGTCATCAAGGAGCCAGCCGGAGTGAAGATGGCCCTCGGTGAGAACCCCAAGCGTGTTGGCGAGCACCTGAAACGAGCACCGCAGTCGCGAATGGGTGTTGCCTACCTCGTTCGGCAAGCCTTCTACGCAGCTATGGAGTACCGCAAGGACTGGCAGCATCACCATGCGCTCGTGGCCGAAGAGGCGAAGAAACCTCAGGGCGATCGCCAGCCGCTGCGAGGACCGCAGCTCGACCTCGGCAAGGAGATGCTCCTCAAAGTCTTGGACGGAGAGATCCCCGTCCGCAACCACGCACATCGGATGGACGACATTCGCACCGCAATCCGGCTCGCCGACGAGTTCGGTTATCGGCTCGTGATTGAGCACGCCACCGAGAGCTACCGCATTGCCGACGAGGTCGCGAAGCGGGACGTCATGCTGGCGATCGGCCCGCTGTTTGGCGAGCGGTCCAAGCGAGAAGTCAACAAGAGCACGCCGGCAACCGTCGGAATCATGGTCGAGCACGGCTGCACCGTCGCCATCATGACGGACTCCCCGTTCAACCCAATCAACAACCTGCGGGACCTGGTGATATTTGCGATTCGGGAAGGGCTCGACCCGAAAAAGGCACTCGCCACCGTCACCATTAATCCGGCCCGAATCCTCGGTGTTGAAGATAGAGTGGGCAGCCTTGAGGTGGGCAAGGATGCTGACTTCATCATCTTTGACGGCGACCCGTGGGACGCACGTAATAAGGTGCAGACAACATACATCGATGGTCGCAACGTCTTTGAGGCATCCGGGCCGTACATTCCCGACTGATTCCAGCGGGCGCACCCCGGCGTTTCGATGCGGCCTAGCGTCGCCATATCTGCGAGAATCCAGGCCGAACTTAGAGAAAGACACGTGCATGTCCGGAAACGCTGCCTTCACATACTCCGATACCGGGATTGTTTCGATCGCCCACGAAGAGGCACCCGAGGTCGTCACCTCTGCTCATTTTGATGCGCTGCTCGCCGAGACCTATGACAGAGTCGGTGGGCAAGCCGGGCTTCTCGAGAGTCTCGCTGGGATCAAAGAACGACGTTGGTGGCCTGAGGGCTATCTGTTCACCGATGCTGCTGCCGCGGCCGGAGCTAAGGCCATCGAGGCCAGCGGGATCCGAGTCGACGAGATTGGTCTGTTGATCGACACCTCAGTGTGCCGAGACCGCCTCGAACCGTCCTCTGCGGTGACAGTGCACAACACCCTTGATCTTCCCAGCTGGTGCCTAAATTTTGATATGGCCAATGCCTGCCTGGGTTTCATGAACGCTCTGCAGATCGCAGGCAACATGATCGAAGCCGGCCAGATCAACTACGCGTTGATTGTGGATGGCGAAGGCAGCCGCCGTCCTCAGGAGGCGACGCTCGAGCGTCTCGCCGGTCCCGAGGCAACAATGGCTGATCTGTTCGCCGAATTCGCAACTCTTACTCTCGGCTCTGGTGGTGCTGCCGCGGTGGTGGGCCGCCACTCGGACAATCCCGGCAGTCACCGGCTGGTGCGAGGGATTTCACGTGCAGATAGCGCACACCACAACCTGTGCGTCGGCACGTTGGACCGGATGCGCACTGACACCAAGGGTCTACTCAACGCCGGTCTCGATGTGTCAAAGCTCGCCTGGGGTGACGCCGACGAATATGGCTGGCTCGATGCACAGCGCTACATCATCCACCAGGTTTCCCAGGTTCACACCTCAATGCTTTGTGAGCGGCTGGGCATTGACCTCGGCAAGGTCCCGCTGACCTTTCCCTACCTTGGCAACGTTGGCCCCGCCTCGATTCCGATCACCCTCTCGTTGGAGGCGGACTCATTGCAGGCCGGCGATCGGGTGATGATGTTGGGTATGGGTTCGGGGATCAATGCCATGGCAACCGAGCTCGTCTGGTGACGACCGGGTCGATAACTCCGGCCACGCTGCCTCCGTCCAATCTGACCGGGCTCGACCCATCGTGGTCACGGCTTGTTTCTACGGTCGACAGCTATCAGGTTGAACGAACCTGGCATGTGCTGGATAACGCACCAGAGCAACCAACATTGACTCTGCTGTGTGTTCACGGCAATCCCACCTGGTCCTATCTGTGGCGGAACGTGATTGCCGCGGCGCCGCCGGGAGTGCGGGTCGTTGCTGTTGACCATCTCGACATGGGGTTTTCGGAAAGAACCGGAACCGAGCGTCGACTCGACCAACGGATCTCCGATCTAGGTGCTGTCACCGATGCGCTTGGTATCGCCGGCCCGGTTGTCACTATCGCTCATGACTGGGGTGGGCCAATTTCGCTGGGGTGGGGTGACCAACACCGTGATCAGCTTGCCGGGGTGGTGCTGATGAACACTGCCGTGCATCAGCCTGAAGGCTCGCCGGCACCGTCACTCATCAGAATTGCCAGGAGTCGGCCCGTCCTCAATCAGCTGTGCGTACGCACCTCCGGGTTCATCAGGGGGACGCTCCGTTTGCTGAACAAGCGGCCGTCTCGTGCCGTCCGCTCTGCATATCACGCCCCCTATCGATCGGCCGGCCGACGTCACGCCATCGGAGCGTTTGTCGCTGACATTCCTCTTGAGGCCGACCACCCCAGCATGGGTGCGCTGCAAGGGGTGATGAGCGGTGTCGACAAGATGGGTGATCTTCCTGCTCTGTTGTTGTGGGGATCAGGAGACCCGGTGTTCTCCGACTTGTACCTGCGCGATCTGCAGGCCCGCCTCCCGCAAGCTGCAGTGCATCGCTACCAAGGCGCCGGTCACCTTGTCTCCGAGGACGCCGATATCGTCGAGCCGATCTACGACTGGATATCCCGGCTCGGCTCCGGGATAACGGACTCTGTCGATTCGGCACCGGTGCGGCCATCGTTGTTTGCAGCGATAGATCGACTTTCCGCCAGTGATGCTCCGGCTGTGGTCGAAATGGAAGGGGACACCCCTTCTCGGTCGATCTCGTTTGCTGAGCTCGCTGCCGACATTGAGCGTGTCGGGGTGGGATTGGTCGCCGCCGGGATCGAGAAAGGGGACCGCATCTCTCTGCTGGTGCCACCCGGGATCGACCTCACGGTGTGTCTGTATGCGTGCTGGCGGATTGGTGCAGTCGTAGTTATCGCCGACGCTGGCCTTGGCCCGCAGGGGATGACTCGTGCCCTCAAGAGCGCAGCACCCAAATACATCATCGGGGTGTCGCGGGCGATGGTGGCAGGGCGCACGTTGCGTTGGCCCGGCAAACGTATCTCCGTGGATCGGGTGGGCATGGCGCAGCGCCGGACGCTCGGCATCTGGTCAAGCCTCGATGAGATTCGTGATCTAGGACAGGGGAGCGTCCTGCCGGATCCTCCACTCGATGAGGACACAGCCGCAGTTGTGTTCACTTCGGGCGCAACCGGCCCGGCCAAGGGCGTTGTCTATCGACATCGGCAGGCGCAGGCGCAGCGTGATGCGCTGATGGACCTCTACGGGATCAGCACCGGGGATCGGCTGGTGGCTGCGTTTGCCCCGTTCGCACTCTATGGGCCAGCGATGGGGATTACATCGGTCGTGCCCGACATGGAAGTGACCTCACCGGGGACGCTGCAGGCCACAGCGCTGGCCGGCTCGATCGACGCGGTGGACGCCACGATGGTCTTTGCCTCGCCGGCCGCCTTGGTCAATGTCTTGGCGACAGCAGGCGAGTTGGCGCCGAGAATGCGAGAGAGCTTCCTGGGGGTGCGGGTTCTTATGTCGGCAGGGGCTCCGGTTCCGGCCTCGCTGCTGCGCGAGGCCTCTGTGCTGTTCCCGAATGCCGAGGTACACACGCCATACGGAATGACTGAGGTGCTGCCCGTTGCCGACGTCACCCTCGAACAAGTTGAAGAGGCAGGGGCGGGGACCGGCGTGTGTGTAGGAATGCCTGTTGCGGCTGCCGAAGTGGCGATCAGTCCGCTGGATGAGCATGGAGCAGCAACCGGGGACCTGACATCGGTCCCGTCCATCGTGGGAGAGATCTGCATCCGGGCTGCACACGCTCGGGACGGCTACGACAAGCTGTGGGTGACCAGTCATGCAGCATCTGAACCGCACGGGTGGCATCGCAGCGGAGACATCGGCCACTTCGATGATCACGGCCGATTGTGGGTCGAAGGACGGATGGTTCACATCATCCGGACTGCCACCGGCGTGGTAACTCCGGTCGGGGTCGAGCACTCAGCAGCATCCGTGGCTGGAGTTGCGAAGGCGGCTGCCGTTGGGGTGGGCCCGGTGGGCACCCAACAGGTTGTTGTCGTGGTGCAGTTGGATGACCCTTTGCGAGCGTCGGGTCTCGCTTCCAATGAGCTTGCGGACAGTGTCCGAGCCGCCGTGGACGTCGATGTGGCCGCCGTATTGACTACCCCAGCGCTTCCGGTCGACAAGCGGCACAACTCCAAGATCAACAGAACCAAGATCAGTGATTGGGTCGAAGAGATCCTCGCCGGCGGCAAAGTAGGTCGGTTGTGAGGGTTCTCGTTACCGGAGCGACCAGCCTGGTGGGTTCGTATGTCGCAAGACGGCTCAAGGATCGTGGCGACGAAGTTGTGCTCTTCCAGCGCGGGGCCGGCCCGGCTGGATATGAGCAGCGGCTCGGAGACATCGCCGATGCTGCAGCAGTCACCGCCGCAGTAGCCGGGGTCGACGCAGTGGTCCACATGGCCGCGCGAGTAGGGATTACCGGATCGTGGGCAGATTTCGAAGAGACCAACGTAAACGGCACTGCCAACCTGATTGCGGCGAGCTGGGCGGAGCGAGTGAGTCGTTTCGTCCAAGTGTCGTCGCCTTCGGTCGCCCACACCGGCGAGTCCCTTGTTGGCGCTCCAGCTGGTGTCGCCGATCCCAAGGGAGCCCGCGGCCACTATGCCCGCAGCAAGGCACAGGCCGAGCTGTTGGCTCTGGAAGCCAGCCGGCCGACTTTCCCGGTGGTGGCGCTACGTCCCCATCTGATTTGGGGTCCTGGTGACAACCAACTTGTGGGTCGTATCGTCGAGCGGGCCCGACAAGGGCGACTGGCAACAATCGGTACCGGCATGGCGCTCATCGACACGACATATGTGTCGAATGCTGCTGATGCGATTGTGGCCGGATTGGACAAGACACCAGAGATCGAGGGCAAGGCCTTTGTGATCTCGAACGGCGAACCCCGTCCGGTTGCCGAGTTGGTGAGCCGGATCGTGAATGCGGCCGGGTTGGAGGCACCAAAACTCAAGGTGCCGTATCGCGTAGCCAGGCTGGGAGGGAAGACTGCCGAGCGGATCTGGGATCGAACCGAGCGCGAAGGGGAGCCACCGATCACCAGCTTCCTTGCCGAGCAACTTGCCACAGCTCATTGGTTCGATCAACGAGAGACACGACGTGCGCTCGATTGGGTTCCTGCTGTATCTCTCGCCGCGGGATTCCGGCAACTGCGGGAGTGGTACTCGCAGCACCAGCCACTAGCCTGAGGTTCCGGAGTGGGAGGAGTCAGTGTGGTTCGAGTTGCTGCTGTCCAGGCAGGATCACTGGCATTCGATACCCCCGCTACTCTGGCGAAACTCGAGGGCTTGGTTGCCGAAGCGGCTACGGGCGGAGCGGCCCTGGTCGTGTTCCCTGAGGCGTTTGTCGGCGGCTATCCCAAGGGCCACAGTTTTGGGGCTGTAGTTGGCTCGAGGACGGAAGATGGGCGCGATTGGTTCCGCCGCTACTACGAATCCGCGATAGATGTTCCTGGCGCGGAGTCGGACCGGATCGGCGAAACCGCCAAAGAACATGGCGTCACATTGTCGGTGGGGCTCATCGAGCGTGACGGCGGAACGCTCTACTGCACAGTCGTTTTCTACGGTTCAGACGGGTCGATCCTCGGCAAGCACCGCAAGCTGATGCCGACGGCGGCGGAACGTCTTGTGTGGGGATTTGGTGACGGGTCAACTATGCCTGTCGTCGATTCGCCAGCCGGCAAACTTGGTGCTGCGATCTGCTGGGAGAACTACCTGCCGCTGTATCGAACCACCCTCTACAGCAAGGGCGTCCAAGTCTGGTGTGCGCCGACAGTCGACGACCGGGAGCGGTGGTCATCAACGATGCAGCATATTGCGCTCGAGGGTCGGTGTTTCGTAGTCTCCGCCAACCAATATTCGCGACGCGCTGACTATCCCGAGGACTATGACACCGGATATGGCGACGATCCGACAACTGTCCTGATCGGTGGTGGCAGCTGCATCGTCGATCCACACGGCACTTTCCTTGCTGGCCCCATGCGTGATGGTGAGACCATCCTGTATGCGGATATTGACCTGAGCGAGATCGTTCGGGGCTCATACGATCTCGATGTTGTAGGGCACTATGCCCGTCCTGTTCCAGCTTCACGTGAACGAATCGCGGCAACTCCCGGTTGTGATGACAGACTGGGATGACAAAGTGTGACGGGTTTTGCGCTTCATCCGTTGTCGCAGATTCTCGCATTCGAATCCCTGACGACGATGTCACGACCTATCCATCGAACGCACTGATGCTGGAGTGGCGGTATACCTGGGCAGCTTCGTCGATCACGACCGTGGCTATTACCCCCGCAATGGCCTTGTCGACCGTCGTTTTAACCCGAGGTTGGCTCTGCAGCGGCTCATTGAGGTTGCCTCACGCTGACCGCTCGACAAGTTCCCTCTAGACG